>Ga0214921_10000311_pt1 | contig 95759 bp, 93 predicted proteins | sample LL1505_MetaG_FD_177992 | JGI IMG/M metagenome (GOLD analysis project Ga0214921, IMG submission 177992) | Freshwater microbial communities from Lake Lanier, Atlanta, Georgia, United States - LL-1505 | ecosystem: Environmental > Aquatic > Freshwater > Lake | place: USA: Georgia | collected... | reverse complement strand
CTCACACCAATTTTTTATTTTAAAATCAAACATTTAAAAAATAAAAAATTGAGCTTTCGCTTTGCTTACGCTTTGCTCACACCAATTTTTTATTTTAAAATCAAACATTTAAAAAATAAAAAATTGAGCTTTCGCTTTGCTTACGCTTTGCTCACACCAATTTTTTATTTTAAAATCAAACATTTAAAAAATAAAAAATTGAAAAATTATTTTATATTATCATCTATACTAAGAAAAAAAACACACCTAAATGACTGACGTAATGCAGAAAGCCTTTCCTAAATCCGAGATACAGCTCGTAGATGTTGCTTTTCAGAGAGAGAAAGAAAATAAGCTCTGTAACAAGACGCTGAACCGGCTCCAAGCAGTTTTTGATAATAAGAAAAAGAATCAATTTGTTTTGAATGATGCTATTAAAAACAAACATCAACATGAGCTAGAAGAACTGAAGAAAGAACTTGCTTCTGGCGAGTTTAATATTGATTCACAGCTTAGTGATGGAAGAACTCCTTTGTTTGTTGTTGTTTGTAATGGAAATTTTGAGGCTGTTAAGTATTTAGTTGAACACGGAGCAAACATGGAAATCCATGAAAACGAAAACGGCAACACCGCTCTCATGGCAGCAATTTCATTGGGATATAATGAAATTGTTGATTACTTGATTCATATGGGAGCGAATATTCATGCTGTCAATAATAATGGCAATACCATTATCCACTTTGCTGCCATCTGTGGTAGCTTAGCTATTTTGAAATATGCTCACGAGCATGGATGCGACATCAATCAGAAGGACAACGAAGGAAACTGTGCGATTCTTTTTGCTGCGGGAAATAACTACAAGAAAGTTGTAGAGTATCTTCTGAAGCAAAATGTTATCCTCGATGTGGTTGATTCTGAGAAAATTTCGCTGTTTAATGTCTGTCTTAAGCACAAACGCGACGAAATCTATGATTTAATTTTTAACTATTTGCGTAAGAATTTACACGACATTGAAATCTTTAATAAGAACAAAAATATCATTATCCATTTTGCTTCAAATTCTGGTGACTTGGAAGTTCTCAAATATGCTCACCAGCATGGATGCGATATCAATCAGAAGGACAGCGAGGGAAATTGCGCAATTCTTTTTGCGACAAAAAACAACTACGAAAAAATGGTTGAGTATCTTCTGGAACAAAATGTTGGCATTGATGTGGTTGATTCCGATAAGCTTTCTCTTCTTCATGTTTGTATCCAGTACAATCATAATAAGATTTTGAATTCAATTCTTTATAAGAATCGCTCAACCCTTAACAAGTATTATGGCGATTACCATACGGCACTATATTGGGCAGCATCTACTGACAAATTCAACTCAGTTTTTGTTTTGTTAAAGTATGGCGCTAACCCAAACTTGAATGATTGTCTAAATCACTCTCCACTCTTTTGGGCAGTTTTTTACCAGAATTATGAAATGGTTGAGATGTTAATTGATTATGGTGCGGACATTCATTGTCGTTATCGTATCGGTGGTCTTGCTTGGATTCATGGCGGGACTCAGAAATACGGCGATTCAATTCTTCGCACAGCAATGCGTCGTTGGATAACAAAAATTACTGACTTGATCCGAGAGAAGGGCGGCGAAGACCACCGCGAATACTAATTTTTCAATAAAAATCTTGATTTTTATTGAAAAGGTAGAAAAAATTGTATCTTAAATAAAAATAAATATGAACTGATTCATACTTATTTTTATTTAAGCTTGCTCAGATGTTTTATAATTCCTTGAAGAGGAATTATAAAACATCTAAGAAACTGTTGATTTAAGCATAGCTAAAATCTTCCCACCAATTATTTTACGAATTAATCTGATAGATTAATTCGTAAAAAAATTGATTTCTAAATCTTATATAAATATATATAGTTATATATATAATACATCATGACGGATGATTTAATTTTTCAGATTATTGATTGGCAGGAGTATAATGAGCGGACAGATTTACAACTGGATCAAATTGATTATAAAACAAAAAAGAAGCGTGTAATTCACCCCACAAAATATTTTATTAACTTATATGGAAAAACTGCGGATGAAAAGTCTGTATGTTTGCGAATTGAGAATTTCAAACCATATTTCTTTGTAGAAATACCGGAAGATTGGAATGCTACTGGTATTGATAGTTTTATCATCTTATTAAATAGTATCTTAAGTAATAAAAAAATAAATTTAAATATTGTTAGAGATTCTGATTATAATGAAAATGAAGGATTTATTAAGCAAGTTATTTACAAATCAATCAAAAAACATAAAGCCAGAGGATTCACTAATAACAAGTTATTTACTTTTATTGTTTTCTTCTTTGACGATACATATTCATTCAAGTCTTTAGAAAAAATATTTTCAGAAAATATTAATTGTCCTTCAGGAAATCCCTTCAAAGGTAGAAGAAAGTTTGAATTATTTGAATCTAATATTGAACCTTACATTCGTTTTAATCACATTATTAATGTTGATACATGTGGTTGGATTCGGGTCAAGGAATATGAAATTGAAGATAAAGAATATACCGATATTTATGCGATTGCTGATTATTCTGATCTTGAAAGATATGATACAAAACAATCAGCTAAATTTAATATCTTATCATGGGATATAGAATGTTATTCTTATGATGGTGGATTTCCTCAAGCAGATAATATTGAAAATCCAGTTATTCAAATCGGATGCGTTTTTCAAAAATATGGCGCAGTAGAACCACATTTAAAAGTAATGCTGTCTTTAGACACATGTGATCCGATTGAAGGATGTGATGTTAGATGTTATAAAACCGAGACAGAATTATTAATGGGTTTTAGAGATTTAATATTAGAAGAAGATCCAGATATTATGACTGCTTATAATCAATTTGGTTTTGATTGGGTATACGTTTATGATCGTGCGAAACTATTAGATATTGAAGAAGATTTTTCCCAATTAAATAGATATGTTGGAAAAGAAGATAAAAATTCTAAATTTGTAATTAAAAATTTATCAAGTGCCGCACTTGGTGATAATACACTAAAATTCTACGAAATGAAAGGTCGTGTTCAAATAGATTTATTAAAGGTTGTTCAAAGAGATCATAAATTAGATTCATATAAATTAGATCGTGTTGCTGAAAACTTTATAAATCAAGATATTCAAAAATTTGAGGAGAATAAAATTTACATCAAAGATCCAAAAGAATTCATGATTGGAAATTATATTGAAATCTTAGAACATGACGAGATTGAAGGCCCTGAACATATTACAGATAAACTTAAGATCACTGATATTAATCACAAAGAAAAATATATTGTAGTGGGAAAAAATTATGATGAATATAAAGATCTATTAAGTCTTAAAGATAAATGTAAAAAATACAAAGCATCTCTTGTTAAAGATGATATTCATCCAGAAGACATTTTTAAAAAATTCAAGCAAACTTCAGCTGATAGAAAAGTTGTAGCCGAATACTGTATTCAAGATTGCGTGCTGGTGCTTAAACTTCTAAATAAATTACAAGTTCTTACTAATAACATTGCTATGGCTAATGTTTGTTCAGTTCCATTATCTTATATCTTCTTAAGAGGTCAAGGTGTAAAGATTTTTAGTCTTGTAACTAAATTCAACCGAAAGGAAAATTATATTATGCCTGTGCTAAAGGTAAATTATGGAGCTCCTGAAGATGAAAATGCGGTTGGATATGAAGGAGCGATTGTATTTGAACCAACTGTTGGCTTTTATGAAGAATCAGTTTGGGTTAATGATTACTCATCACTATATCCAAGTTCTATGATTGCCACAAATATATCACATGAAACATTAGTTATAGATCCTAAATATTTGAGCTTACCTGATTATGAGTATAAAGAAGTAACCTTCAAAAATAATGACGGAACAACAACTACATGTACATTCGCTAAAAAAATAGATCCTAATTATGAAGCTAAAAACTTTGGTATTCTTCCTCAGATTCTAATGAATTTACTTGGAGAAAGAAAGGCTACCAGAAAACTTATGGAAAGTGAAGATGATCCATTCGTTAAAAGTGTTTTAGATGGTAAGCAACTTGCTCTTAAAGTAACAGCAAATTCATTATATGGTCAATTAGGTGCTAAGACAAGTCCAATCTTTATGTTAGAATTAGCAGCATCTACAACAGCTGTTGGTAGAAAGCAATTAGAATTGGCAAGAGACTTTGTTGAAAATAGTTTAGCGAAGATTATGAAAAACGTATATAAAAATTTAGATAATCCTGAAAAACTTAATGAGATCTTTAATAAAGAACTAAAAGATAAAACAGGAAAACCTAACCTTAAAGATAGACAATTTGTAATTGATAGTGTTAAAGAAATATTTAGTAAATATACAATTGAACCCGAGACCTTGTATGGTGACACTGATTCTGTATTTAATCGACCTAATTTTAAAACTCTGGATGGAAAAAGTGTATCCGGACCAGAAACAATTATGCCTGCTATTACTTTAGGTATATTAACTTCTAAATTAGTTCAAGCAAGACAGCAATATCCTCAAGAGTTATCTTATGAGAAGGTATTTTGTCCTTGGATTATTGTAAGTAAGAAAAGATATATTGGTAAAAAATATGAAGAAGATGATAAAAAATATAAAGTAGCATCTATGGGTCTCGTATTGAAGAGACGTGATAATGCTCCTATTGTTAAGAAAGTAGTTGGAGGTCTATTAAAGAAATGGATGATTGACTTAGATAAACAAGCTGGGATTGACTTTATTCGGAAGTCAATATATGAAATTATTGAAGGAAAATATCCTATTAGATATTTCATTACATCTAAAACTCTGAAAGGAAAGTATAAAGGTAAAAGATTAGATGGTAAGCATCCAAAAGGATCAGTTTGTGCGACGGAAGGAAAGAAATGCGAGTGTTCTGGACCATGGAATTGGAAAGAAGTTCAATGTGGTATAGCTCATGTATCATTATGTCAAAGAATGGCTGAACGAGATCCGGGAAACGAACCAGCTACAAATGAAAGAATTCCTTATGTTGCTGTTGAAATTGATGAACACGCAATTAAAAGTAAAAAGAAATCACAAGGAAAGGAAGATAGAATATTACAAGGAGATAAAATAGAGCATCCAGACTATATAGAAAAGAATAAAATGAATGTTGATTATAAATTTTATCTAACAAATCAAATTATGAATCCAACAGTTCAGTTCTTAGATATTGTTATGGAACATTCCAGTAGAATGTTTGACGAAGCAATTAGTAATAGAGTATACGCTAAATTAGGCATGAAACAGAATAATCTAAGTAATTATTTTAGTAAGAAGAAAGTTGTATATGAAGATGTAAATGTTTATTCAGAGGGAAAATCTGAAGAATCTAATAAGAGCTTTAAAATATGTGAGGAAGATGATTAAAATTAATTAATTAAAAATTAAATATTTATTTAATTTTTAATGATTGTAGTTAACGATAGTAGTTAACGATTGTAGTTAACGATTGTGGTTTATCTTCTTACTTTATTCATGGAAATTAATCTTACATCAGATGTGCTGATTGATGAGGTTGAATTTAAATATTCAGATACACTGGCTTCAGAGCCGCCGGCAGAAGATGATCTTTTGCTGGATGATCTTCTGCTTGAAGATCTTCTGCTTGATGACTTTCTAGAAACTTTAGGAGCTTTCTTGCCTTTGCTTCTTGATACCATGGCTCTTAATTCTAATACTTTTTTTTTTAATTCTTCAGTATCTTCATTAGCATCTACATCTAAACCTTCTGTTAATTCAGAGAATTCTTCGTCGGTTAAAGATTCATCTTCATCGTCTTCGTAATTATACTTTTTATTGACTTTGGGTTGTTTATTTCTTTCAGATGATGATTCATATGAATAACCACCCATTTTCATTTCATTAAAAAATCCATTAGGGTTAAATTCAGATGACTTTTCAACAGATACTTCACCGGCATATGTATAACCACCTCTCATTCTTGGTTGATGCATTTCAGTTGTTAAATTATCACCAGGTTCGGTATGTAAGGCCGCTTCAATCGCAGCTTTCATTGCTTCACCTGTCATTACAATTGTGACTGGTGTGCAGTTAGTGCAGTGGATACCAGAACAGTTGTTACCTGTGCATTTGTGTTCACTTCTTGTAGGGGAAGTCGCGGAAAATGAAATAGGATTTCTTCCTAAGTAAGAATTTGAAGGAGATGTTACTGATCTTAAAGAAGATTGAGCACTTGTTGGTGATAAAGTAATTGCTCTTCTTCTGAAAGAAGAATCTACAGGGGATGTAGATGATCTTGGTGATCTTGGTGATCTTGGTGATCTTGGTGATGATGGAGCACTTGTTGGAGAATCAGTTACTTTTGCTACTGAATCACTTGAAGTAGCAGAAAGTTTTTCAACTCCTTCTTTAGGAGCTGTGGAAGCTGCGGGAAAAATTAATGTTGGTAATGCGGTAGATTCTTTAGGAGGAGCTTCTGTTGTTGTAAGAACATATTGTTTTCCTTTTTCTTCTTCTTTTGGTTCACCACCAAGAATACTAAATTGAGAACTCTCAGTCATTGCAGGTGATTCATGTTCAAGAATTTTATTAACTTCTAAATTAAGAGGATTTGATTGATTATTTCCCATTATGTTTATATAAATTATAATAGAAATAAATTAAATATAAATTATTTTATGGATAAATATTTAATTGTAATTATTATAAGTTTACTAATCTTAATTATTTATTGTAAGAATCCTTCTCCTGTAATTGAAAAAATGAGTTTAGTTGAAGCCTTTGACAAAAATAAATATTTAGTTAGAGATTTAACGGATAAGGAAAAATCAGCAAATTTATTAGCGACACTCATGACTAAGATGAAACTTTTAATTTCAACAATAAAGAAACAAACAGAAAATACAACTAATCGTAAATTACTTAAATTTAAACCTTTTATTGAAACTATATATAATAAAATAGATGATGTAAAAGTTAGAGAAAATGAAGGTGGAAATAATTTAACATCATATAGCGTAAATAAAGGTGAAGAATTAGTTTTTTGTATAAGATCTAAGAAAGATAATTCAATTCATGATATAAATGAATTATTGTATGTTGCTATACACGAAATAGGTCATATTGGATGTCCCGAAACAGGACATACCAAGTTATTTGCTCAAATTAATTTATTTTTATTAAATAAGGCTGTAGAATTAGGAATTTATACTTATCGTGATTATTCTGAAAAACCAGTTGAATATTGTGGTATGACTTTAACTACAAATATATTAGGATAAAAATGATTAGAATAAAAAAAATATATTATATATTATATTAATGGACGATCCTATTAAAATAATATACAAAGTTAAAAATAATAATCGTAAAAATCAATATCATGTCTATATATTTTTAGGTAATTTAGTTGATCAAACAATTCAAAAAATTATTAAAAAATTTAAAGATTTAAATTTATTTGAAACGATTATTAATTTAAATGAAAATGAAATTAAAGAATTAGAAAAAAAATATGGTATGAAATGGTATTTATTCTTTTTTATTAATCAACATGTTGATTTTACATTTGAAAATATAAGAAAATCTAAACAAAAAATGGAAGAAATTATTGAAAAAGTAGGACAAGAATGGTATGATACGCATGTTAAAGATTATAGAATTAATGGTAAGACCTCTTTTAGTTATTCATCAATGATTCGTAGAGATAAGATGAATAAGTTTACAAAAAGTATTAAAGAAGAAGATCAAATAGATTATAGAACTCGTAATAATATAAAATTTGGTGGTGGTTCTAAAAATGAAGAAAAACACCTTAATTTTATTGACAATGAAAAAAAGATGACTAAATATTTAGAAAAATCATATCAAAGTTTTAAACGTTTATCAGGAATAAAAGAAGGAGGAATTAGTGATGGCGAAACTACAGACGATGAAATAGATTATGAATCAGATACTGATATAGTTGGTCAAATGACAAAGATGAATGAGGAAAAAGCAACAGATGATCAAGAACAAGAAATAACTGAAGAATTATCATTGGAAGAATTAGAAAATTTGTATTCAACTGAAAATGATCTTGATTTAGTAATAGAAAATGAAAAGGATTCAAAAAAAACAAGTAATTTAATTGAACAAATTTTAGAACAAGATAAAGATTGGGATAAAATTGAAAAACTTAATGATTTAATTACATTTGATACCTCAAAAGATAATCTTAATTTTGACGAATCTTTAAAAAATGTTTTTAATAAACAATATGTATTTAATAATTATATATACAAAGATGATACAATTAAAAATATTAAAAATAAAATCATTTGTTCTATAAAAAAAAGTAAGGTATTAGATAAAGATTGTCAGTTATTAACTCCATCCAGAATATATTTATGGTCTGATTCATATGTAAATGAAATTGTTGATAATCGTGTTAGAGTCGTAAATGAAAAAGTTATGTTAGGACAAAAATGGATTAGAAGAAATGAATTATTAAAAATAGAATTTGAACCAGATGACAATATCAAAGTATATGAAACTCTTAGAGATAACTTAAGATTATTAAGAGATAATATAAAAAAATATGGTTCAAATATTCGAGTTGAAAATGATCAATATAACATATTAGATGATTACAATGATTATTATTATAATAATGAAATTTATATGATTGATATCTACAATGAATTAGGAAAAAATTACACAACAAATAATGAAAATTTAAAAAATGTATACGATGTATTCGTAAAAATATATTTCTTAAGTATTTCTTCCGATGAATTCAAAAACATAATTGACTACTTAAATGATAATAAAAAAGAAGAAACTGAACTCATCACTAAAACTTATAATAATATCAGTAATGATATAAAAATGGAAAATACTATTACACGTATTGTTGAAGATATTAAAAAAACACCTGATTTATATAAAAAATATCTTAAAACAAATCATATTACACAAGTTGTAACACATATTAATTTATATATGACGAGATATAATAATAAAACTATTAATATTGATAATGTAATTATTAAAAAATCTGATATCAAAATTGACTTATATCGTATTTTTGATAATTTTCAAGTAGATGAAACATATCCTTTTATTCAATATCAACAAACAAATGGAACCTTAGTATATAAATTCAATTCTAATAACCCTGAACAAGATAAAGGAGCAATCCTAAGTAAATGGTTTGAAACTAATCCATATGGTATCAGTTTTAAAATTAAAGTGAATCTAAAAGAGTCATCTTCAAATAAATATATATCTGTAAGTTTAAATGAAAATGGTAGAGTTGAATATAAGATTCAATTTAAAGAAGAAGATGTTGCCTCATTTGATGATATTAAAAGCACTTATCAATTTGTTCGTAATATAATTAAAAAAATTAATGACGAAAACACCAGATTACAATTATACGTCCCTGAAGACAAGGACTTTAAATTTGCTTTCATTAATACTATTCAACAAATTGAAACTAAAGCTATTCTAAATCATAATTTATTAGGTGATTTCTCCAGATTATTTTATCCATTCGTTGCTGTTGTAATTGATCCAAGAAAAAGACAAGGAAAAGATAAAGTTGAATCTGATACTAATTTAGGAAAATATGGAACCTATTTACGTTATAAAAGAGTAAGTAATTATGAAAGTGATAAAAGTTTAGAAAAAAGAATATTATACTTTTTAAGAAATTTTGAATTTGATGAAAAGAAAATGATTCGTGAAATCAGTAATTCCTTCAATTTAACTGAAAAAAATACAGAACTTAAAATAAAAGAAATTCGTGATAAATTTCCCTATCTTAAAAAGGCAGGAAGAGTTTTAAGAAAATTTGAAAATATACCAAGATATAAAGCTCCCGGTATAGATGTTAATATTCAAGGAAAATCAAAAGATAATTATAAATTAAGAATTTCTGGATCTCGTAATAGAATTCAATTAGAAAATATTTGTGAATTTACAGCGATTATGTTATATCTTTATGAAGATATTTATATTAATAAAAATCCAGAAAAGAAATATTTAATGGATATCTTAAAAGGTCTTAATAATATTGCTAAAAGAAGAAATAAAGTTGAAGAAATTGTTAATGTAGAAGATAAAAATATTAATAAGGTTAAAGAAATTACTAAATTAGATAAAGAAAGATTAGGATTTAAACCTGAAAAAGGTCAAAGTCAATGGACTAGATCATGTCAAAATAGTTCTACAGTTAAAAGAAGACCTCAATTCAATACTGGTAAAACAATTAATGATTTATTAAAAATTGGATATAAATTAAATAGTAGCACAGGAGTATATGAAAAAAAAGTAACTACAAAAATAAGTGGTAAAAATAAAGAAATTATATTAAAAGCAGCAAAAGTTTCTAATTCTAAAGGAGAAGAAGATTTATTTATTACATGTGATCCAACAAATAACGGTAAATATATGTATGTCGGTTTCTTAACCAAGTCTAATAACCCAAGTGGATTATGTATGCCTTGCTGCTTTATTAAAGATCCTTTTGACAGTAATAATAAAGCTAAAAAATTATTTAATCAAAAATGTATTGGTAATACTCCCGCTGTAGGAAGCGAAACTGAAGTTGTTGAAAAAGAAAATGTAGTAACTGATAAAGTCTATATTTTACAAGATACTAATAAATTACAAGAAAATAGATATTCATTCTTACCTAAATATTTAGATATATTCTTTAATGTAATCAATAAAAATGTAAGAACTATCAAAAATAACTATTTAACTTTATCCGACACAGGATACTTCTTTAAACATGGAATAAAACAAGATATACCATATATCTCTGCGATTGCTGCTTGCTTAGATATGAACGTAGATAATTTAAAAAATAAATTAATTAGTGTGCTTGAAAAGGATAAAAAATTAATTTTAATGACCAGTTTAAATAATGGTGAAATTCGCACTCAATTTAGTTCTATCCAAGAATATATAAATTTTATTAAAAATAATAATGCGCTTGATTATGAATTATTAAATGATTTAATATCAACAAAAGGAATAATTACTAAAAATGGATTAAATATTTTTATATTTATGAAACAAGAAAAATTTATAATTAAAGATGATAAAAAGATAGAAAAAGAAGATTATGTATTAATATGTAATAATATAGAAAACAATATATATTTACATGAAAAAGATTCTATTTTAATTATAAAAGATAATAACCAATATTTTCCAATATTCTTTCTTAAAAAATCTAATAAAGATACTATAATATCAATTCAAAAAGTGTTTAACTCATCATCTCCAGCTATAAAAAATACTATAGAATATTCTCTTCAAAATTGTGTAAATATAATCAATGCCGATTTAAGTTTAACCGCAAAAATGATTTATCATAAAAATAAAGATAAACTTATTGGTCAAATAATTGATTCTAAATTTAAATGCAAATATCTCCTTTCAAAAAATAACTTCTTATTACCATGCTCGAGTAGTGGAACAGTTATTGATCTTAATTTAATATACGATGATAATGTAAGCAAGTATGTAAAAGATTTAGATTCAACTATAAGTGAAATTCACGGAATCATTAAAATTTATCCTTCAGGAGTAGCTTATAATAGTAGAGATGGTTCAGTATATAATATTGATACACTAATGTATGGTAGATTAATTAGTATTCCAATTAATGAAGTTAAAATGACTAAAGAAGATATACAAAAGCTAAGTAAAAAATTAGGATTAAAAGAATTTACTTTTATTGGTAGAAGTAATTATGATAAAATTGATAAAATATTAAAAGATGATATTGAATTAGAAGATAAAAAAGGTATCATTGATGTTAATATAAAAACTTATGAAAATGATGGCTATAAACAATTTAAATTAGAATTAAGTAATTTCATTATACAAGATGATGCTTTAATCTCTAAATTAACTGATTTATTTTATTCTAAAAAAAATTATGAAGATAAAAATTTTGCTATCAAAAAATTCTTCTTTAAAATTGTTAATAAAGATCTTCTTAAAATTTTAAATAAATTAAAAAATATTCATGAAGTTGATGAAGTTGGTGAAGTTGACGAGATGGGGGAAGCTTATGGAGTTAACGAGGTTAATGATGCCGAGGATCAAATGTATGGTGGATATCCAAGTATGGGACCAAATATATTTTTAGGTGGAGGAATGAAAGGTGGTGATTTAGTTTCAGTTATAAAGAAGATTCCAGATTTACGTGATTATTCATCAAAAAATATTATAGAAACATGTAATTTAAATAATGATGAAACAAAATGTAATGTAAATAAATTATGTATGTGGAAAAACAATGAATGTAAAATGGGTATAACAAGAAACAATATTATAACCTATGTTAATAAATTAACAGATGAAATATTAAGTAATGAATTCAAATTTTTTGAATTAATTAATAAAGACAAATATCAAATAAATGACGTAAATGATTATAATAATTTTACCAATAGATTAAATCAAAAGATTATTAAAAGTAGTGGTGTAAATGTTGATAAAATATTATCAAATATTTATGGAGCTGAAAATATTCCAATTATTGGGAAAAAGAGATTCAAAAAATTAGAAGATAATGTAATTGAATATCCACCAGAAGAATACAAAGATAAAATTATACAATTAATTGATTATAGTGATGGTATCTATAGAACAATTGCGAATTCATATTATTGGATTGAAAATAAATTATTAGATAATGAAATAAGAAATTTAGGATATTATAGTAATTTACAAACTGATATTACAAATTATATTAAATCTTTAATAATTGATTACTTACATAATAGTTCTCGTCGTTCTGATTTAATTAACTTTTTTGGCACTGTTAATATAAATATTGAAAAAGAAATTAAAAATTATAAAGATAATATTATTAATAATATTGGTATATTTGATGAATTTATGGTTGAATTACATATATTAAGTTATCTTTTAAAATCTGATAATGTTAATATTCCAATTGTAATTTATAATGATTTTGAAAATATTATTGGTATTTATGATACAGGATTAATTTATAATAAAAAATATTTGATTGGTAAAGATGATTTAATACAAAAATATAAAGAAAATAAAAATAGTATAAATATTAAATTTGAATTTGCCATGAAAAATCTTATTAGTAATTTTAGAGTTATTTTTTATAAGTAATTATATAACTAATATTAATGAATTCTAATAAATTAAATCTTGGCGGATTCCCTCCAATTTATGAAATTGTCGCAAATATTAAAAAAAAAGAATATCAACCATCTACTATTTTAAGTATTCAAGCTATTTTAAGTAAGAAAAAAACATCAACTCAACCTGAAAATATTAATAATGATGTTATTAAAGTAAGAGATAGAAATTAAATAAATAAATATATTTTTTATTTATTTATTTTTTTTGAACATAAATCAAAAATTTATGCAGAAAAAAAAATAATGATTAAATAAATTTAATCATTATTTTTTTTATAAATGATTATATAAAAATGGATAAAATAAAATTAAGTATAATACATTATGATTTTTCAAGACATGAATTTGATGAAAAATTTAAAAAAATTAATTCAGTTAAATTTGTGGATTCTCAAACTGATCTAAATTCAAGTGTTGTTATAATTAATAATATTAAATTTAAATATAACATAATAGGTCGTCACGATAAAACAACAAGTGTATGGGAATGGGGATGGTTAAATAAAGAAGCAAAAAATAAAACATATGATTTAAGAACACTTTTCTTATATGGAATTGATAATTATGATCAAGAATTTAATGTAATTAATAATCTTCTTATTAATTCAAAAATAAAAATTAATAATGATATGAATATTGATATATTACTTGCTATAACATTAAGATTTTTAACTGGTTTAGGATATAAATATATATTTCCTTTTAAAGAAAATAATTCTATAACCAGATTCTTAATTCTAAAACCAGATAACTAATTACTAGTTAATAATATATACTTTTCTACATTTATAATTGATAATGGATCACATTTTAATATATATCTTTTTGTATTTTCTATAAAATTTTTATTTTCTTCTAAAAATTTTATTATATTTTTAATTTTTACAGGATATGCTTGCATAAATAAATAATCTAATTTTAATCTTTTTGATGTTTCTTTTAATTTTGATTTTATATCCTCTTGATATTCATACAAATAATTAGGAATATTCACTAACATATCTGTTTTATATGAATATAATATTAAATAATTTATATTGCCTTCTCTTAATGCTATATATCTTCTTGCTTGTTCTAATCCAATATCTTTATTAAATATACGAACATTTGTCTTCATTAATACACCATTATTATAATCTATTACTCTTGTTAAATTATTATTAAATCTATTACATCCACTTAAATTAATTTTAAACTTTGGTCCATCGTATAGCTTTTCATCAACATGCGATTTTAATATACCTAAATTATTATATAATGATCCATACACAATTAATCCAATTTTATTTTGATATTCATTATTTGATGATGGAATAAATGAATAATTATAATTAGGAATATATTGTGTATTAGGAGCATAATATACTATTTTATTAACAGGAATCATTCTTATTTTATAATTATATATTTTATAATTATAAATTATTAAATTAATTCTTCTTGCTTGAATTCTACATACTTATATGTTCCTGGAAATAATTTAACTAATGTAACTGAATCATTATCAAATAATTGCTTCTTAATATCATACAAGGGTATTTTGTATTGATCCGCAGAAGTTGATTTCATAGCATAGTATTCATATTGTGTAGATCCTGGATATTTTTGTCTTCCAAATAATTTCAATATATTATCTGAATTAGCATTATCAACCAAATATCCAGTTTGTTGATATGTATCATAACTTCCTCTTGTTGGTAATCCAATATATTTATTTCTTAATAATGGTAAAGTCATGTCAATTGTAGGACGTTCAGTTCTTCTTTCTGGTGGTGCTAAGGGATTCGCTATAATTCCTAAATCTCTTTGTCTAATTAATTCATAATCAGTTAGTCCACCATTTGGAATTTGCATAACTGGTAATGCTGGATTTAGTCTTGTAGCAGGATTATTTGGATAATTTGTATTAGGAATTTGTCTTCCTGGTTCAGGCATTAATGTTTGAGGTGGGTGATTGTTTTGTTGTTGTTCTTCTAATGTTTGTAATGGTCTTAATGTATTAATTATTGGTCTATTATAGTCATATACTGATTCTCTTTGCTTTTCTCTCTTTCTCTTCTTTGGCTCTAATTCAGAATCTTTTTCATACTTATATTTTAATCTTGAATTTGATTTAGGTTTGTATATGGGCTTGTGTCTGGGTTTAGGTGTTGGCTCAGAATCTGATTCTGGTTCTGGTTCTGATTCTGATTCTGATTCTGATTCTGATTCTGATTTATATTTTGATTTAGATTTTGATTTATATTCAGATTTAGGTTCAGAATCAGATTTAGGAGCAGGTTCAGGTGAAAATCTAATAGAAGATCTTGTCGTTGAATTATTAAAGGAAGATTGAGATGGAGATGAATAAGTTATCTGAGGTTTAGTTATATTATATTTATCATAATCTTTATTAATTTCATCTATATCTTTATCTGATCTTGTTGATAATGTACTTCTGGTTAAATATTGTCCAGGGTATAATTTGGTGTCTGGAAGATCATAATTGATGTTAAATAAATTTTCTTTTAATTTTTGTTTAGGTGTTCTACATAAATCTAAAATATAATTGCCGACTATAATCAATAATACGACATAAACAAAATGATATATTGAAAATTCAAAACAAACTTTATTAATACAAATTTGATTCATATAATACATTATAATTTTTTTTCTTTCTTTCTTTTTCTATATTATGAAAGAAATAATTCATATAGTAGGATTAAATAAAGAATATAAAGAAGGATTCATCAAAAAATTAATATCAATTGATCCGACATACCTAATTATTGATATAGATGATTTAACCCAAAAAATAAGTAATACCGATAAAATGAGCAAGTTATTTGATCAATATGAAAAAATTAAATCAGATAAAAATAAATCAAAAAATCTTGCGAACGATATTAATACTGAATGGGCACGTGAATTACAATCTAAATTAAATAAATTATTATCATCAGCAGTTAATATAACAATCTTAATTGGTTTAACTACATCTGTTATAAATAATGGTCCTCAAAAAATACATATTGATTTACCAACAAATTATAAATTTATTGTTGATATTGATTTAATTGAAAATGCTAAACATATTATAAAAAATAATTTAAAAGAATATAAGCATTCAATCATTAATGGAAAATTTCCATTAGAATACCTTAATTTAGATTTTCTAATAAAAAGAAGAGAACAATTTAATCAAATCTATCTTAAAAGTTTCTATGTTTTAAAAAAATTAGATGATATATATACGTTTATGAAAGAACATCTCAAAAATATTGCTGATATTAAAGTAAAGAAATTATATTATACTTCTGAAGTTGAAATGTCTAAAACTATAAGCACAAAAAATTTAAAATTATTTAATGATGAAATTGAATCTATGTTATACATATTTAAATTAGCAAATCTAAAATATGATAAAGCAAATAAAACTATTTATGAATTATCCAAGGATAGTCTTAAAGAATTAGAAAAAGATTGCCATATATACGAAATAACTGATATGGACGGTATATTTTTTGATGGAGAATATTTTAAAAATAATAAGAAGATAAAAATAAATAAAAGCACTTACATTGATTGTGTGTTTTTGATGATAGAAAAATTAGGAATTAAATATGTAAAATTTAATTCAAATTATTTAAAAACTATAAAACCTAAAACAGAAATTAAAGATCAGCAAATTGAAGTTAAACAAAAAACTGAAATTAAACCAAAAACTGAAGTTAAAGCAAAGACTGAAGTTAAACCAAAGACTGATAATTTACAAAATGTCTCTGCTAAAGCATCCGTCTAATCTTTTCCATCTCTTCTAAACTGGAACATTCTTCTACTTTATATTTAGTGATAACTGATGGAACTAATGTATCTAATTCCCACCATTCATATTCTTCTAAATGCTTTATTAGAAAATACCTACTTATTAAATTTGAATTCTCTAATATAGGTTTTAATAAAGAATTTTCATAATCGTCTTCAGTTGGATTAATTTTATATACTGTTCGAGCACTTCCAATTAGATATGTAGGAGATTGGACGTAATTTAAAATTACTTTATTTGGATGATGACCGCAAACTATTAGTGTATTACAACCTTTAATATCATTTTTGATAGGTTCGTCTAAATATTCTGGAAAAGCACAACTATAATAATATTTTATAGTTTGTTTTGTTGTAAGATTATGATATAATATATAATCTGGTGTTGAAGTTGATTGTTGAAAATTATTTTGATTCATTACTTTCTCTAATGATGGTAGAAAATTTGGTCTACTAAATAAATTATCAAAACGATCTTTCTTTAAAACATCATGTGTTGATATATGATTTTTTCCTTCCACATGATAAGTGTGAGTTCCAAATTCAGAAAAAGGTTGAGAATCTATAAAAATAAATTCTTTTAGAGAGGAAAATAAAAGTGCTGGAAGAATATCTGTTCCGGCTCCAATATAAACTGCTTTATTCATATTAAGTGTGGTTAAGATTATTTATTATTAAAATTAATAATAAAATATTCAATTTTATTTAGGGTGATAAACTACAAATTTTAATATTGTTCTATTACCATTCATCGTTTTTGTAACCATATGTCTAATCCCTCTTGCTCTAACAATTAATATTGAATTAGGTTCTGTAGAAATTTTATCCCAATAGAATATTTTATCTAATAATGTTAACGAATCACTCGTATTAGTTAATGTTATAACACATTCATATTGTAATTGATCCTTTAACATTTTAGTATCACGATGCCATTTCATATATGCGCCTTTTTGATATTTTCTATATTCAATTGGAATCTTTAAATATGGAACTAACCTATCATTACCTATTAATTTTCTTATTTTTTCTATAAAATTTTTATTAAATATTAGTTCCTCTATTAATTTTGTTTTAGGATCATTTTTTTTAAAGGAAAACATTAAGCGTTTAGATGCTTTATCATCTAATTCCATATTTTCAGTTTTTATTTCATTACATAATAATAATATCTTATCAAATATTTTTTTTGAATATATATTTTTTTCATATATCGCATTATACCTAAAATAATTTGTTTTATATTCGTATAATATTAATAAGATTATTAATATTAATATACCAGTTATTACAATCATTATAATTATTATACGAATATAAAAAATATTAATATAAAATAATAAAAAATTAAATTAAATAATACAATATCTTTGGATTCTCTAATAAACGTCTTCCTAAATATGGTATAGCGTCTTCTATTTCTCCATAAGGTAAATATTTAAACGCTTTAATATTTGCTTTTATAATTCTTTCAGTTTCGTGTGGTATAAATCCATATAATGAAGCATGATATATTCTATTTTTAAAAGAAATTGATTTATTAAGATTAATCATTTCATTAATATTTTCTTTATTATGAGTACATATAAATGTTCTTACATTTTCTGAGTTAATGGTAAACATTAAATTCATTGCTGATTTAAAACTTTCATCTGTTTCAGATTTTAATTTAAATAATTGATTGGTATGTCTATCTTGATTATAATATGCTCCTCTAACTAATTTTACACCTAAGTAAGGGAATTGAGATAAATCGTTTGATAATAAATTTAATTCATCTTTCTTATACATCTGATAAGTTTTATAAATATTAATAAATGATTTATTATGATTTTTTATTAATTCATTCGTTATATCATTTATTTTTTGTGAATTTACGACATCTTCAGAATCAATTAATATTCTCTTTCCAGAATTTATTAATACTCTTGAGATAGTATTAATCTTAATCGGATCAAAATTTAAACTTGAACACTTGATGGCTACATAATTAAATGAAGGTATCTTAGATAACTTTATATATTCTTTTGCTACTAAATCAAGACTGTTTTTGTTTTGGGAAAACTCTCTCACATAATCAACAATCGGGTAGATAGAATTAGATGAGAGAGATGTTATTTTATTTTGAAGAGATTCGATGTTTTCTCCAGCAGTTAAATTATTATAGATTGGGCGTATTATTTGTTTAAGAGTTTGTTTAAACATATTTATTGGATCTATTATAATTTATAAATATTTTCATATATAGAAATAATTATATATTAAAAATATAAATGAGACTATATAAATTAAAACCAAATGAAGATACATTTAATTTTACTAATTTAGAATTTAACGATGATTTAAAACTTACAGAAGATTCTAAAAAAAGGGTAGTTGATTTTTTAAAAGAATTAGTAGAAGTTGTAGAATTTAATGATCATACAGAATTTATTAGTATTATTAGTGAACAATTAGAACTATCTGAAACTAATATTGGTAATACTCTTGATGTTTATACAACAAATAAAAAGATATATCAATTATGTTATTTAGAAAGAAGTGAGAAACCATTAAATTTTTTAGCAAGTTTAATGAATGCTAAAAGAATGATATTAAATGGTGATGTATTTATTTTTTCAAATGATTTATTAACAACTAAAATTCCTAAGAAGGAAAAAAAGAAAGATGGTGAAGAAAAAGATGAAGAAATAAACATGCAAGAATTTATTAAACAATCTGATATGGAATTTGATGAGATTATTGATATTTTATTAGCAAATTATTATTATACTGGATTGTGTTTTGATGGAACCAAATATCACAAATATATTTTTGATAATAATATGGTTATTAAATCACCAAGTAATTTAAAAGATATTAAATTAGGAGAAATGGCATTTAAGAGAACTGATATGTTAAATATGAGTGTTGATGTCTTTTATGAAACAGAAGGAAAAAATATTAAAGAAAAATACAATACAATATTAAGTAATTTTTATTTAGAGACATTTAATAATAGAATATTTATTGCTGTTGGGGGAAGTGCTGAAAAAAAGTATGAATCTATTATTGATGAATATATTGTTAAATATATTACTATATATAATAAATTTTGTTTTGATGATGATGAAATTAGAATACCAAGAGAATTAAAATTTTATGATTATCAAAGTAATGACAAATATACAAATAAATATATAGTTTTTGATAATTTATATGATAAAATTATTTTGAAGTAATTTTTCTACAAAAAATTTATGTTTTTTCTTCGAAAAAACGAAATGCTTCGCATTTCATGGCAAAGCCATTCAGCCATTCATTTATTCGTTTAATAGAATAAAATAATATATATAAATAAAACATATTATAGATGAGTAATCAAAATGAAATATCTGAAGATTTTAAGAACTTAGTAGCTGATAAAAAAGACACTAAGGTGAAAAAAGAATCAAGTTATAATGAATCTGATTCAGAATCAGACTCATCCATTTCTTCACTAAGAGATCGTAAGACTGGTGCTGATATTCAACAACAACAAAGAATGATGGAACAACAAAGAATGATGGAACAACAAAGAATGATAGATCAACAAAGAATGTTTCAACAACAACAAGCAGCACAACAAGCGGTCCAACAAGGTACTCAACAAGTAGCTGGTCCAGCACCAGCGGCTCCTGTTCCTGCTGCTGCTGGAGCAGTTCCAAATAAAGTTGAAGTTGCTGGCGCAAAACCTATTAATAAAGTTTTATCTGGATTAGGTGTATTATTTGCTTTATTTTTTATTTTAGGTTCATCTCAAGTAAGTGGTTTATTAAATATGATTCCATATTTAGAGTCAATACCATTTAGTGAATATATTAATTTATTTATTAGATCATTATTATTTGTATTAATATTTTTTGTATTAGATACATTTGTTCTATAGGGTGGAAGGGAAAAAATTGATTTTCTTATTATTTATATCTATAATTGATATAAATATATATAGATATAAATGAAGGACACATTTAATATAGTTAAAGTTCGGTCGCGGGATGATATTGGACATGATACAATCATAAAGAAGTGTATTGATAAGCCAAATTTAATAAATTATTATTATCCACATGTTTTCATGAATCGTGAGAGTATGGATAAGGAAGAGATTTCTAAAATATTCAATGATACGATTCTTAGTATTAAGAGAGATAAAAACTTGGATCATACAATTAAGAAGTATAATATTATAACAAACATATTAGAGTCTCTATTCATATGTGTGTTAGATATTGATACTATTAAAAACTTACATAAGTTGTCTCAATTTAATTTTGCGAAGAATGAGAATCATATTACTGAAATAGTCAATTACATAATTGAAAATAAGCCATTACATAATTTGGAACAATTATTGAATGATAAGATTGATAATTCTCACTGTGTGTTTATAATTGAAAAAATTGTAGAACATGTTAGAAATAATTACAATGATGATATTTTAGAAAAGAAAATTATAAATAATTATCAGATTTTATGTTTGATTAATAGTTATATAATCAAATTAAAATATAACGCAAATATAATTAAAATAATTAATTATAACAAAATAGATTTAATTAATTATTACATTGAAAATTGTGTAATTAATGAAAATCATGATAAATATATTAATAATATTTATGAAATATATGAAGAGATTATAAGCTCATATAATTTTTCAGAGTTTGATAAATTTACTTGGCATATATATTTTACTAAAATTAATGATTCACTTAATATTGAAAATCAAAAGACAAAAATACTAAAATCTCTACATAGATTAACTATTATTGACATGATCATAAATAATTCTAAAGTAGCAAATATGATAAAATATGGTAATTATAGTAGTGTAATGACCAGTATTATTAATACAAATAAGTTAGATGTATTAATAAACAATAGTTATATAAATTTAATCAAGAATAATGCGACTGTAGACAAATTAGTTGTTTTTGAGAGAATTATAAAATATATGAATAACTTTAATTCTATTAGCAAGGATTTAATAAAAATTATAATTCCTAAATATTTTGCTAAACAAGATATTAAATATTATCAAGAAATTGTTCAAAGAATTAATCTTATTTCCAACAATAAGTTAAATCTAATCAACGCAATTATTGAAAATCAAGAAAAGTTTGCGAAAGATTTGAAAATAACAACTGTTCAAAATGAATCTAAAAGTATCTTTAATATTGATCTAATTAATCTCTTTAATATTGATAATAAATTTGTAGAATCAAATGTTGGAACTATTAATAAATTTAATAAAGAATTATTTGGTTATCAATCAATGGCTCTAAAATGGTTTGATCATCATTATAATTCTCTAAAAAATAATACAATTCATAATTTCTTGTCCAATGGTATTGTTCAAATGAGTAATACAATTATTCACGCAAATCTAATTATTCTAAATGCTCTATTTCTATTTAATGAATCTACAATTATTCCAGTATCGGCTCTAAATAATTATTTTAGTTCAGATATTATTAATGATATTGTATATACATTAGAATATTATAATCTTGTTTCAAAAAAGAATGATAACCTAATATTAAATGTTTCATTCTTTGAAACCAAGCAAACGATTCAAATAGAATTCATTAAGAAATTAAATATTGTTGAAAAGAAAGAAACATCAGATGATCAAAATTCTGTATCAGATATTAATAATCATTTGGTTGAATGTTTTATCATCAAAACAATAAAAACTCAGAAAATTACAATAGATGATCTTTATACATTGATTCTTGACAAATATTCTAACAAGATAAAACTTGATAAATCTATATACGATGTATGTATGAAGAGACTATTTAATATGGATTATTATGAAATTATTGATAATCTAATTTGTTATGTTCCTTAATTTATAGCATAAAAAATTGATTTTTTATATATTTAATCATATAATTATATAGGTATATAATTACAAGATGAGTAAAAAAGTATCTAATACGTTATACGGCAATAAGCAGTTATTTGTAGAAGGTGTTTTAAAGAATGTTGATAACATGGGAATTGACGAGTTAGTTTCGTCATTTAAAAGTTTATATGTGATATGTTTTAGTGATGAATTCTTTGATAGTCCAAACTTTGACAATCTGTCAATTTTTGAATCAGTCTTATCTGAATCAAAACTTCAAGATTATTATAAGAATGTTTGTCTAATTAAAGCACCCTTTAAAATTCTTAATAATGATATTATGAAAAATTCTATTTCTATAATTTCTAATGATATTATAAGTCTATTAGAACATAAACCTACTAATGAATATTTGGAACATACATTAGTTGTTCCTGTTATGACAATTGCTAAATCAGACATTAAGTTATATCTATCTCAATTTAAAAATGAACTACTTGATGATTATTGTAAGATAAAATTTATGAATTACTTTTTTGGAAATGTAAAAAAAATTAAAGATACAAGTTATATGATTGAAAACGCAGACGAAACAAATTATTGGACAAATATCAATAATTGTAAATTAAATATCAGTCTACAATTTATGAACCGTAATTTTAACTTCTTTGATATCAACGATCTTGTTGATAAGAAATTAGCCGGTGTTATTGAAAATATTAAAAATCAACCAGAAGATGGCGGAGATTATTTATCATATATGTTTAAGAAAAATAACTTTGTAGATGCTTCTAATGCTATCAAAAAGGATGGATACCTGATATATAAAATATCAGATAAGAAAGAATTATCAAATTTTGAAGAAATAATTCAAAAGTTAAATCAAGAAGAGTCATATGAAGAACTATCTATCTTACTAATTAATGTAATTATTAGTAAGGATTATTGTCATATGATTTTAAATAATCCTAAAGTATTAGAAGTTTTTATTAAGTTAATTAGACCAAATGTAAATGATTCTGTTTTTAGACAAATGATTAGTTATGGATGGCTCTCTCTTTATCTTGAAGAAACTATTAAAAGAAGTTTTACTGATACTGATTGTCGCTTTGTGTTTAACACTAAAAGCGCAGCAAGTCTTCCAGTATTTAACTTTAATATCATGAAGCTAAAGGAGAATCCATACTTCCCTTTCTTTGTGAATGATAGTGTATTTATTGAAAATAATGTATACGGTGTTGATAATTATATTATTAATAATTATGATACAATTGACATCATTGATAAAGATGTAATTAAAAATACTTATGGTGTCGCTAATTTAGAAACTTTTAAGAAAAGAATGAATATTTTTATTAGTGGAAATAAGAAGAATGATATCTTTAAGTATGTAAACTTTGATAATATCGCAATTAGTGGTAGTGTTATTGCTGCTTGTTTACCAAATTACAATCCTCTAATCTTAAATGTAGGATGTAATTTTGATGCATTCGTTGACGAATATTATGGCGGTGCGGATGTTGATATCATGTGTAATATCAAAGATACATTTGAGTATATTGATAAATGTTATGAATTAAATGAAGCATTTGAAAAGGCAACTAAAGAATTATCCGTTGAAAATATCAGTATCATGGATGCTGATAAGAAAGGTAATATATTTATCAATTTAAAGAGAATTGATGAAATTATTTCTGAATTAAAACTAACTTGTACAAGAGAAACTTTTAAAGAAAAGATCTTTGAAAATAAAGAAAAGTTATATAAAATTTATCTAAATCATAAAATTGAAGAACATAAAAAGTATTTTGAAGAAGATGAAGAGAAATTTAAAAATCCTAAATATACTGACTTCTTTAGAATTCTACCTATGGACGAAATTAAAATTCATATTAGAGATTTCTATGAATTAGATGATGAATTAGAACCAGCCAAATACATGGTTTCTGATAATCTAAAGTATAAGTTTAAAGTAAGTGGTCTCAAAAGATCCTTTGAAGTATTTCAAATTAAATATCCTAACTTCTTTTCAACCGTTCATAAATTCCATCTTCCATGTGTTCGCGCATACTATGATGGAAATGATGTTCAAATATTACCATCATGTATCACATCATGTATGTTATTAACAAATATTGATTATAAATACTTTGCTGGTTCTAAGGATCCAATTGAAGTAATTAATAAATATAGACATCGTGGATTCACGACAATTCTAAATGACAAAGAAAGAATAAAGTTAGTAAAATATTCTTTTGATGTTGAAAAATGGAAGGAATTATATGAACTAAAATCTCTTGGTAAGAAAGAAACTGATAAGATCTTTAAACCTCTAAGCCTTGATTGTCGATTCTTTAGACCATCTAAAGTATATGATAGACCGAATATTCTATTTAATAAAAATATATATAACGGTTATCATAACCAAATAATTAATAATGTTGGATATGTTATCCCTCTTAATAAGAAATCATTATATATAAATTGGAAGAACAATAATCAACCGAATGGAATAGAATGGGGTGGTGGACTATAACTTAATTAATTTATTAACTTGTTAAAATTTTTTTCTTGTTATGTAATAAGCAGTGCTTGCTACTAAACCAAAGAATGTGGATATACCTAATAAAATATACATTGCTAATCTTGAATTTTCTATATTCTTTTTAACAATATTATATTTATCTGGTGTTAATTCTGTTCTTAATTTATTATTTTCTCCCATAGATACAAAAAAAGTAATTAAAGTCGATATTAATCCAATTATAAATATTGTCATTGATATTAAATATATTGATTCTTTTGGGTTTTCAATAAAACTTTTAATAGAATCCATTATTATATAAATTATATATAAAAAAAATTGATTTAATAAAATTTAATATAAAATAATAACTATATATAAATTTAAATGGCATTAGAAATAGATCAAAAATATAGAGATCAAACTTTTGAACTATTAAACGAACATATTAAAAATGATGATTTAAGTGATACACTTGAAAATAAAATATACACTTATAGTCTAAAGTTATGTGAGCGTAGTATTAAAAAAAGTGCTACTAATTCAATTTTACAAAGTATTTATGAATCAAAAATTGACGACATTATTTATAACGTAAAAGAAAATCCAGATTTAATAAACAAGTTAAGTGAAAATATTGATGTTGTTTTAGAATATACTCCTCAACAATTAAATCCTGGTCGTTGGGAGACTATTATTAAAAGATTTAATTATACTGAAGATAAAAAAACTAATCTTGCCTATACAGATTTATATGCTTGTAAGAAATGTAAAGGTCGCAAAGGAGTATTACGTCAAATGCAAAATAGATCTGCTGATGAAGGTGCTACTACATGGTTTGATTGTTATTTATGTGGAGCAAGTTGTAAGTTTTAGAGCGGGGTAAAAGATAAACAAAATTTTCAATACTAATTATTTATTGTTAGATAATTAACAATTAGTATATCATTCATTTGTTTATACATTTGCTCGTTTACTCACACAATTCTTCTATTAAATCACAACAATCTTTATTTATAATTGATTCTTTTAATAATCCATATTCTGATTTACCAATTATTTTCAAATTTTGATCAACACAATAATATCTATCTGGCCATGCTTTATATTCATTTCCAAAGTTATTTTCCCAGGTATCAACCAAGACTTCAAATGGTGGATTGTTTTTAGAAATAAATTCTTTTGCTCTTGATATTCTATCTTTTAGTGAAATTTGAGGAGTTGAAGGATTTGGTAATCCAATTGGCCAAGCAGTTGAATGTGCTTCATCTAATTGTATTAAGATAAAACTTATTTTATTTTGTTTCATTCTCGGAGCTAATTTAAATAATCGCTCCTTGCGAAACAAAAATGGGGGTCAAGATGTTGAAAATCCGCCAATAAATGTATATCTATCTTGAGGATTTATTTTATCAATCAAATCAATTAAATTTTCAGACACATCGTAAACTGGAACTGTTTTAAATGTATCTCCTACATTATAATCTGGGGTTGTGTAATATACACTTTTATTTTCACGCATATATGTTACTGATTGTAATACTTCCGCATCATAGTCTGTGGGTGATTTGTAATATTTTAAAAAGATTTTTTTATAGATCTGAACAGCTTCATCATCATTTTTAAAATTAAAATCATTGAGAACAATCCGATGAATTGTATGCATTCCTTCTAAAGAACTAAAATGTTCATAGGATGGATCTTCAAATATAGTTTTTCCAATATCTCCATGAATAATTGAATCTTCATGTTTTAACATATTAATTATTAGCTCACGATTATCTAAATGATCAATTGTAAACTTAGATAGATCATTGTTATTAATTCGCATTTTGGTTTATAAATTAAAGTAATAATTAGTTATTATTTTAATTTTAATTAATCAATTTTTTTATTTAGCAATATTTGATTTATCTTTATTGGAAATATTTTTTATGCGATAGTATAAATATAATCCTAAAAGGTTTTTAGCAAATATATCTAAAATATTAAACATATTATTTTTTGTATATATTGGCATCAATGCCGCTATTCCATAGATTGCCCATATTATAAACATATAATAAAATAATTTTGTAGCATTCTTTGATTTGATAGCATAATTTTCATATATAATGTAAAATGTAATTCCAAAAAATAAAAATCCTAAAGTCAAAGATAATTTTTGATCCATTGCTCCAATTTCTCCTAAATAACCAAAATATAACATTAAAGAATTACATACAAAAATACTTATAATATTATTTCGGTGTATTTTTATAAATTCCCAAAAATCTATTTTTTCCTTATTATTATTCTCTAAATGTTCTTCATATTTAAAAAATATAATTGTTGTTAACAACATTGTAGGTGTAGTTATAATCCAATCCATATAACGTGTGGCTGCCATATGAGGTAATGCGGTTATAACCATTGATTGAAGAACAAATATATAAAAAAATAATTCAACAAATTGAACAATCAATTCTAAGGTTAAAATATTTTGAAGAATTTTATGTTTTTCAGGTAATCTGATAAATAATCCATGTATACCTATTAGTCCAGTTAATACTTGAATAATAATACTTAAATTTGTAGAATATTTAACACTACTCATAATATTAAATATAAAAAAAGAATAAAGAATAAAAATTGATTAATTCAATTTATAGACTTATTATTATAAAGTTATTATAAATAAGAATGTTTTCAAAATATCTTCAAATTATTGAATTTGGAAAAGTTGTGACTGGGTCTAATATTAAATGCGATAGATGTCATATAGCAAATAATTTATCATTTATCACATATGATAGAATGGATTTGTGTTTACCCTGTGTTGAAATTATTAATAAAATACGTGTTAACAAAGAAAGAAATAAAGAACCAATTTTATTAAGAATGGAAATAGATATTTATAAAAATGAATATATTAATAATTTCGTTAATAATAGTTATCCAATTAAAAATATATCAGAATTTCGTATCGTTGATAAAGTAAATGATCAATTTAAAGTAAGTATAAATAATAAAATCTATACTATGGAAGAAGATATCATTATTAAAAATTATTGGGATTATTTATCATTTTATGATAAAGATTATTTTATGAATAAATAAAAACAAAAGAATTAAAATATTCCTTTTTTTAAAGCAAGATACTTTAATTTGATCTACGATTGCGGCTAAATACCTAAGGCCTTTAGCCTTAGGTATTTATCCTTGTATTTCATATACTTATCATAATACCCGCCTCTTCTTTTAGTAAATTTAGTATCCATATTTTTCATTAAAAACACTAATAATTTTTTTATTTCTATGCCTATATGCTTAATTGGTCTTCCGTGTTTTGTTAATTCATCTATAAATTTTTGAGCTATCTGATCAATTTCTATTCTTTCACCTGTGCTGTGTGCTACAATAAAATGTTTTTGATGTCCTGGGTCAAAGTGTATAGAAAAATAAAAACGTCTAAGTTCTAACGGTAAATTGTTATGTGTTATATGAAATTTGTTAGAACCTATTACGTCTGGTGATAGAGTTAAATGTAGGGGTGTTTCTTCTTTAGTTTTTATATATATTGCTGGACGAGGATCTTTTAGGGGATCTTTTGGTATACCATTTTCAACAATTAAACCTTCACCAGTCGCTTGATGACGAATATGTTCAATAAATTCTTCATATTTTGCGATTCTATATTTTTCTGTTTCCCATCCTTCACGAGCGGCGGCTTCAGCACTATTTTGCTCAGCTTGCATTTCTGCGATTAATGTTTCTAATACAGTAGCTTCTGCTCGAATCCATATGCTTTTTCTACTTTCTGATAAACGTGTAGTCTCCCTTGCTATTTCTTCTTCTGGACAACCTCCACCACCTCCACCACAAACCCCAACTTTATCAGAAACTCTTCTTAATAATTTAGAAGCTTTATGTAAATCTATCCAAACACTTTTAGCTTCAATAACAAATTTTTCTTCAATAACTCTGTCTTTAAATAAAATTAGTTTTGTTAGAGCATCATTAATTTCTGGCGAAGCAGCATCTGGCGAAGCAGCATCTGGCGAAGCAGCATCTGATTCTGAAGCTTTTTTTAAACCAGCGAACACCTCTAATTTAGTTTGAATTGATTTTAATATTGCTTTACTAAATATTGTTCCTAAAATTAGTTTATGTTCTTCAACAAATCTAAGAGATTCTTTTGCGACTTCTGGTTCCAAATCAAGAATAACTACTTTTGCTTCAGCTTCAACATGTCTTGCTTTCTTTGATAATACTACTGGGGGTCGAGGGGGGGCTACTGGAGGACGAGGTGGTAATAGAGCGAGTTCTACTGGAGGACGAGGTGGTAATAGAGGAGGGGCTTTAGGTTCGCTAACTAATTTTAATAATGATTCTTTTGGATGTGCTGATTTAGCAGCACTACCGTCTGATTCAACTGAACTAACTGAAGCAACTGAAGCACCTCTGGGTCTTTTTTCAGCAGAAGATACTAAAGATTTTGATTTAATTAAGTCGGAGAATAGTTGCATATAGTCTACAATCTCACTAAAATTAGATGTAGTTTCACTCATATTTATATGAACTTGAGAATCAATCTCAGAAAAATATTCTTTAGATAATAAAATATCTTTAAATTCAGGATCCATCGTTGATTCATTAAAAGATAAATTGTCTCTTTTAACTGCTCTAAATATATCTAATATAATTTCATTACACGAATCGTGAATTTTCCATGATTTATCTTGTTCTTCAATAAATTGCTCATTTAAATCTCCTAATTTTTTATTAAATTTTTCAAAACCGGGGGTATCTAATTTTTTTAAACCTTTTAATTTAGCAATTTCACCTTTAATTTCATCAATCATCAGTAAATTAAATGCTCTTACATTTGGCATTGAATCATTCATTTGTTTCATTGTAGCAGCTACACTTTTTTTTACTTCATCTACTTTTCCTCTTAGTGTTTTTTTAAGTAACTCATGATCGTCTCTCGCTTTTTTTACTCTTTTCAATCGATCTTCTTGCATAGGAGCAAACTTTAATTCTGAAATTGAACTCATTCTATATTTAATTATTTTACCTTTAATTGATATCAAATTATCAAAAAACTTATCTAATTGTTCTAAAGTCATTAATTCAATTTGTCCATCTATATCAACTAAAACCATTCCATTCTCGATTGATTCATCTTTTGTAAATATTAAAGTTTTATCTAATAACTTAAGTATTATTGATTCTTCCATATTATATATAAAATAAAAAAATATATATAAGTATATTTTTAAATTCTTTATCATATTGTGCTTATAATTTAAGATTATAAAACATGCCAAATCGTTTTATATTCATGACATCTATTTGTTTGATTTTCTCTGAGTATAATTATTAATAAATTATTTATATATCCTTCTTTTGTTATTATAATCGGATAATTCTCATCATATATCCATTGATTATTAATTATATATTTATATTCCCAAAATCCATCTTGTAAAAAAATTTTATAATAATACATTTTTTTATTTTTGTTCCAATTCATTTTTATTTTATTCCAATTATTAAACGATCCTGCTATTGAAATATCAAGATTATTTATAGATGAAAAATATTCAAATATATATTCATTCATATCTTTGAAGATCTATATATAATTAGTAATTATCTTTTATATAAAAGAATTAAAATGATAAAAAAATAAATTATAAATAATTTATTTTTTTTGATTTGTCCTCGCTTGGGGATTCTAACCAACCAAGTTAATGTTATTCACCTGGTCATACCTGTCATCCGCCATGTCAGCCCAGCTCATTCCAGCAAATTGATGAGCACTCAGCAATTCAGTGTGCTCATTTGGGATTACCACTGGGCGGCGAATCAGGTTGGCCTCTCGGGCGCGAGCGCGTGCCTGCTCCTGCTGAGCTCTGATGCCTTCCTCTAAGTGGCGCTCCTGCTCGATCATGGCACGTATCATGGCACGTTCCTGCTCGGCCCTGACACGGTCCTGCTCCCGAATTACACGGTACCGCTCAGCATCGAAGCTGTAATTGCTCTTTAGCCCAACGGTAATCTCGTTTAACTGGCGGAGAACGCGCTCCTTCTGCTGATCCGTCACTCTCTGGATCGCAGCAAAGACACAGAATGCAGCACACGCAATTGCGATGATAGTCAGAATAATAACCGTGATCACGGCGTTGACCTTCGTCGCAGAGATCATGAGTGCGATTGCCAGAAGCGTCATGCTGAGCACGGACATGGTTGTCGGGTGGGGTGAAGTAATAGTAACGAAGGGCGGTTATAAATAAATAAATTTCAATTTTTATCTATGCTGATTAAAACATATAAATAATTATATGTTTTAATCGAAGTCTGATTAAGGTGCCTCAAGAAATGCGGTTCCGCAGCTCCGCCAACTGAATACGCACGTTGCTTGCCTGAAGAGCAATCTTCATCTCTTCAGTAGACTTTTGTCTCTCCTTGTACTCTTTTTGCTGAAGCTCGAAATTGGCATTTTCAAACTCAATCTGCTTGTTCTTCATGTGGCTGAATTCCAACGTCTGGATGCGAATGTTCTCGGCCTGGAGCGACTTGTCGGAAAGGGGCATTCTCCGAAGATACCTTGAGAAAAATGTATTTTATTGTATAAATAAATTTCAATTTTATTAGTTTCCTAGTCCCAAGGAAGACCCAAGACTAATAAGCGAGGTTTGAATGAACATTAACTCGTCCGCATCAATCCCAAAGTAATTTTCAGGGTTCATTGCCATGTCAGAAACAAGGCTCTTTGCGTGAATACCGATCATAATGTCTGTGCACTCAAATGCGGTCTTAATAATGCCCTGTCGTGCCTGCCGAGCCAGAGAAACACGCATTTTGTAATTAATATCTGTAGGCTGCTCCTCTAAGCCGCGAGGAGGGTTCACTGAAGGAGGGTTTACTGAAGGAGGTTCTACAAACTCAGGAGCATCTGGATTGAGCTTGAGAGAAAGCTTTGAGCGCTTGTTACGCTTACTACGACAGACAATTTGCCAGGTGTTGGAAACGTCGGAGAGGGCGCAATCCATCTTAAAAGAGAGTAATAAGCTTAGGTAGAAATTCAATATAGAATAAATTTCAATTTTTTGGTAGGAAGCCAAAAGCAACGGTTCAATTTTTTGAGATGCTTTAACTTTCAATTGGAGTATAAACTCTTTTTTCTTCATCACCTTCCCATCTATATTCTAATATTGCGCTATGACGACACTTTGGACACTCTGATTTTATGAAAGAGAAATCTTCAGATTGACGTTCATATTTTGTTTTCAATGCGACCCATGCTCGAAAACAATCTTCGTGTATAATATGTCCGCATGGTAAAGCCGTAAAAGATGATACTGTGTCATTATAACAAATCGGACATACATGCTCAATGTCATGAGCGCATTTGTCATGTGGCGTTTTAAACCAACATTCATCACAAGAAGCTAACCTTTCTTCTTGTTCGTCTTTTTTGAGCGTTGTAAAAAATAATTGTGGAGATTCTTGTCTTATTAAACTAATAGTATCTCCTAACAAACGTGCGTAGTAAATTAAGTTATAGTCTCCCTCAACTTTAGAAGACTCCTCATAAAGAATCATGAGAGTTTCTAATATATCTAAAGAAAGAAAAGTAGCAGAATAAATTTTTTGTCTTTCTAACTCAGAATTATTTACAACAAAAATAATGATCTTACAGAATGAAGAAACAATGGATTCGTTTTTGGAATATTGTTTAAATACATCTGATATTATAATAGATGATTTAGAAACAATATCCTCAATAAAGATGTCTGTAAGTTCTGTTTGGTAGAAAATTTCTTTCAATAAATAACAAATATTTTCACACAATTTTTCATTTAATATGTGGGTCTTCAAAATGTCATTACATAATGGAATCACCCCAAGATCCTTGTAAATATTCACAAATTTTTCATCGTTATAATGTAAAAATCTTGACATCCAATAAACAACTTGTGTCTTAATTTGATTGTCTTCTATTGGATTTGATAGAACAGTTATAAACACAGGAATAATATTTTCACCAAAATCAGACACAAATTCTTTGTTTTTTGTCCGTAATACTAAAGAAATCATATAAAAAATTAAATCAAACTCTTTTTTTAAAACCATACTGTTTTCTAAATGACATACTATTAGCGTATCAAAAAGTTTACACATTTTATTATCAACACAGTATTTCATTAGATCATATGTATCATATGCATGATGATCGTCACTATATTTATCTAATATTTCGTGTATAGCTGTAATAATATGACAGCATAACTCTGCTCTGTTAGTAAATCGGCCTAAGCCGGCAAGAAGAATTTCAACACCATCCGCTGCTGAACTAACGGTAATATCACACTTTATGTAATCAAGCAATTCAACAGTAGAAGTTTGAAATTTAGATGGATTGTTAAAATGTAAATTTCTTTTTAAGTCATAAATAATGACATTATACGTTTTTTCTTTTCTGAAATCAAGAGTAAGTATGGAGAATAAAATAGCAACAACAAATAAAAAGATGAAAAGAGTTATATTTTCATTTTTGAATTGAGATAAACATGTCCAAGTCAGACAAACGTCTAAGCTTTGAAAGGACATGTTTGATAAATAATCTAATACAGAGGAATATATTAATAAATTTCAATTTTTATTAAATGATTGTTTACAATCATTTAATAAAAATTGGGAGGAAGATTGGCAGTAAGATTTAACTATATGTATTTGGTGGTATTGTTGATAAAAAATGATTAGAATTAATAAGTTTATTATAATTTTCTAATGCCTTTTCGGGATAATATATATGATTTGAATTATGATAATAATAAAAATAATCTTTATGATAAAGATCATTACTATTATTCTCTAAAATAGGTATTGATAAACACATAATTGCTTCAAAAAATCTATAGGACCATGGACAATCTCCAGTTGGAGTTAATGTAAATTTTGAAGAACATAATACATCATAATATTTTTTATCAATAGTATATTTTTTAGATGAATCTCTCCCATAATTACTATTCTCTATTAATGAATTTTTATTCTTATATTTATTTATCCAATTTCTTTGTGCTGTAATTGTCCCAATAAAATTATAATCTCTTGTTTTTTCTTTATTAATGGTATTAATATAATTAATTAAATATTTTGGAAATGTTAATGGTATTTGTTGTTTATTAATATAATTATATCCATTTTTATGATCACATTCTATTTTTATTGGGGATAAATCTTTTGAAAAATTATTATTTTCAAGCAATTCATTAATAGCTGTTTTTAAATAAAATAATTGATAATTTTCATTTTTTGTAATATTCATATAATATAAAAATAAAAAAATCAACAATTATTTAAGATTGAATCAGAAATTTGTTTATTTAATTCATTCGTACTTATCGTTTGATATTTAAATACAATAGTTGAAAAAAATATATATTCAAATATTCCTAAAAATGTAATCATTACCAAATTATCTAATATAATTGTCTTATAATTTATAAGTCTTTGAAACCATATACAATTTAATAATATCAAAGTTAAATTTATTCCACATACAAATATAAAATAATATATTGATTGGATTAATAATAAATGATTATAATTTCTACGTGTTGAATATGATATAATAGATTGATCATTTATTTGTGTTGTATTTATAAATAATCCTAAAAAATTATCAATAATTTGTTTATTATTTTGATCTAATGATGAACATATAGATGTTGCTTGGTTTGTCATCTGATTAAAAACATCAATTAATGCTTTATCTTCAAATTTAGTTACAAAATTAAAAAAGAATATTAATTCAAAGATTGATATTAAAAATAAGTGCGTAAAAAATAATATAAGTTTATTAATAATTGTTGTTGTTAAATCAGTTTTAATTTTTATGAATGGTTCTATGTATGGTTCTGTATATGATTCAGTTTGAGTTTCTTTGTTAACTTTAGTATTATCTTGAAGGTCTACTATTAATGGTATTTTTTTTAAATCATCTAAATCTGTTTCTGATAATGAAACATTACGATAATTAATATTTTTATGTTTCTTATTATTAAATATAGTTAGACTATCCATAAATTATTTATATTCTGATTTTTATATTCTTATAAAAATTATATATTTATATTATATGAGCAAAACTTCAAAAATTACTTTATATACCAGCCATGACATTGACGTCATTGGCGATAATATTGATATATTAAAAAAAGAAGCTGATAAAATTGTTAAAGAAACTTATGAACCAACTATAAAACAATTTAATGAAGGTCTTAAAATCATTGAAAATTTTATAAAAGAAAAAAATAGAATCGTTTACGGAGGAACTGCTTTAAATAGATTAGTTATTGAAAAAGATCCTTCAAAAGCTATTTATGACGATTTAGATAAACCTGATCTTGAATTCTATTCTCCTGAACCTCTTCAAGATCTTAAAGAATTATGTGATCTTCTATTATCTAAAAAAATTGTTGATCCAAAAGCTCAACAAGCACAACACGGTGAAACTTATAAAATATACATGAATTATGAAGATGGTGGTGATATCACATATGTTCCAGCACATATTTATAATAAAATGCCAACAATCACAATAAAAGGTATAAGATATATTCATCCTAGATTTATGTATATAGATTATTTAAGAATGTATACTGATCCTTTAATGAGTTTTAGAAGATTAGAAAAAGCTGTTCCAAGAGGAATGACATTAATAGAAACATATCCTTTAGAAGTTGGCACAAATAAAATAAAATATGAAGAATTATCTGATAAAAGTAGAAATATTATGGGAGATCTTTCTAAATTATTAATGGATATTGAAACCTTAATACATGTAGGAACTTATGCGGTTCAATTTATGACCCTAAATAAAGATAAATTAGTTTTACCATTTGAAGTTATATCAGTTGAATATATGACAGATGTTCGTAAGATATATAATAAATTAACTGAATCTGGTTATAAATTAGAATTAAAAGAATACTTTCCATATTTTCAATTCTGGGATCGTCATTTAGAATTTATCTATAATGGAGAAGTTGTTTTAACTGTATTTAGCAATAACCAAAGATGTATTCCTTATAGAAGATATGAAACAGGAAACATAGCAAGTTTTCAACAAGTATTATTACATCATTTAATTAAACATTATTATTATTTACATAATAAATTAGATGCTGATAACGTTAATAATGTAATTGGAGAATTAATTAGAGTAAGAAATGATTATCTTAAAAAGAATAATAAAACTGTTATGGATAATACTATATTTAGAGAATTTATGATTACTTGTTTAGGTAAAGCATTTGATAGCAGAAGACAAGCATTCTTAGATATGAAAAAGAAAAGAGAACAAGGAAAGAGAATCTTATACCGTTATGATCCTCAAGAAAATTTTCACGATAAATTACCAAATTATATTTTTGAGAACACATCTGGTAATTTAATTAATAATCCTAAATTATATACAATTAAAACCGATAATAAATCCAGTGTTAAATCGGATGATATTACGGATGCTGATAATTCTGATGTGGAAACAGAAACTGATTCAGAAAAAGAAGATTTAAAAAGATCTAAGTCTATGAAAAGAATTCCTAAATTAAAGAAAAAATCCAATCGTAAATCAAGTAAAAAATCAAGTAAAAAATCAAGTAAAAAATCCAGCAAAAGATCTATTGAAGTATCTGAAACAAATTACGCATATTTAAATAATGATTATACTGAATACACATCCGACGCATACTAATAATTAAAAATATTTATTAAAATTATATGAATTTTTATTTACAAAATTTGGTTTAGGAGCATATTTAGAATGATAATCTGCTGTTAATTCTGTTCCAATATTAATATCTTCATTCGTAACTCCCAATACATATATTATTTTCTTTTTTTCATCTATTGTTATTTTTAAATCTAAATTACAATTTCTTGAATGATTAATAAATCTTCCATGCGGAAGATCGTCAAAATTAGAATTACCATACACTCTTGCTAATACTCCAACACATGTTCCTTTTTTTAGATTAATATTTGAATAAAGACCATATCCTTCAATTAATGATTTATCGCGATATAAAATATTTGAACGACACATATTTTATATTAGATTATAATTCTTTTTTAATTAAACTTAATAACTTTTTATCTAATTCGGAAGATGCCTTTCTAAAATCTTCTTGATTATTTAATATATCAATTATCTTCTTTGAACTAATTTTTTCAAATATTTGATCTATTCTATCATTTTTTTCTTTTTTTTCCTTCTCATCATCTATAGATGGTCTACAAAAATAAAAAATTGCACAAGTTAAACATATACCAACAGGTAAAAAAATCGTATAATACATTTTTGTTTATATTAATTATCTTTTATCTCTTGTTATAATAAAATGATTCAAAATATTATTTCATCTTTTATTATTTCATTTATATCATTCGGCTTATATGTTGAATTAAATCCAAAAATAGGTAATATATGGTGGAGAATAAATTCTCAAGGTAATAAAGAAATTAGAATTAATAACCTTTTTGCTTTAATGTTTGCTCCATTTTATTATTTATTTTATTGGTTACCTAATATGTGGGATATTAATTTCTTTATTTGGTGGGGGATTACTTATCTAATTATTTACGGATCTACGACTTAAAAAATTGACATGTTGATTAAAAAATTGGAATGTTGATTAAAAAATTGATTATTAATTATTTAAAGTTAAAGATATATAATAATTATAAATACGATGAATAACTTGGATGAACATGAAGATGTTGAAACAGTTTCAATCCCTTTTAATGAAAATAATATTTTGATTAAAAATGAAGATGTAGAAAGACTATTTAAGAAATTTAATATTGAATTTAAAGTGAAAGATATTGAATTATATAGAAAAGCTCTTACTCATAAATCTTACATTAAGCGTGAATATTACGGTCTTTATAAAGATATTTTAGAAGAAGCTTATAAATTATATCCTAAAGGAACTTTACCATTAAATGACGCAAGTAATGAAAGATTTGAATTTTTAGGTGATACAGTTATTAAGTTAATTTGTGCTGATTATTTATTTGATCGTTTTAATGAAGATGGAGATGATGAAGGATTTTTATCAAGATTAAAGATGAAGATTGAGAATCGTGAGGCACTTTGTGTTTTTGCGAAAGAATTAGGAATAGATAAGTATATGATTATATCAAATCAAATAGAAACATTACAAGGAAGAGATAGTGATAAATTATTAGAAGATGTATTTGAATCTTTTATGGGAGCATTATATAAGGATCAAGGATATCAAGTTTGTTATACATTTATGCGCATATTACTTGAAAGTATCCCTGATTATTCTGAATTAATCTACAAAGATACAAATTTTAAGAATCAAATTATGATCTTCTATCACAAAAATAAATGGAATGCCCCTAAATATGTTGAAGTTGAACAATTTATTGACAGAAAAACTGGAAAGAAAATGTTTAAAGAAGGTATTTTAGATTATACAGGTAAGATTTTATGCACAGGAACTGCTACGACCAAGAAAGAGGCACAACAAATTTCTGCGATGAATGCTTTAGTCAAGTTTAACCTACTAAATGAAGATCAAATCGTAAATGAATTTGAATAATTTAATTTATAATTTCTAATTATAAATATATGGATTATAATCAAAAATATTTAAAATACAAAAATAAATACTTACAATTAAAAAAACAAGTTGCTGGTGGATTAGTTGATAAAGTATATATAAGTGCGATTCATGAATTAGATAATATACAAAAATTATTAGATGAATCATTATTATGTTCAACTAATGAAAAAAAAGAAATAAATGTTAAAAAATTTAAAGAGATCACAAAAGAAATAGTAAATAATATAGCTTTAAAGAAACCAATTATTGAAAATAATAATTTATTAAATCAATTTAATGAATCATATAATTCTATGTTAGAATCAATAAAAAATAAATGTAATAATGAAACAATTATAACTATTCAAATTAAATTTGAATATATAGTTGAAGAATTAAAGAAAATTTTAAGTATAAAATACGGTGGATTAATAATTGGAGATATTATTGTATATGGATCTGATATTGTTGAGGTTGCTCAAATTAATGGCAGAAAAAGTATAAATATAAATTATTTTAATAAGGAAACAGGTGAAACAACACTAACAGAAACTATTTCAATGCTTGCTGCTGAAGAAGGTGAACGTTTAATGAAAGAAGCAATTCTTAAAGGACCAGCTCCACCTGGATCAATATTTAGACTTGGTTCAAATCCAGCCAAACAAGTATATATTACTGAAAATATTGGTAATTTTAGAGTTAATTTTGAAAAAATAAATAAAATAGAAAATGAAGGACAAGCTAAAGAAAGATTAGTATTTGAAGTTCCTAAAACTGTTTGGAATAAAACATTATCAGTATTTCTTGCTGAATATACTCGCGTTAAATAAATTATAGAAATTTTTCTGCATATAAAACACCATTCTCACGGACTAAATAAAATTTTATTTCTTTTAATTTAATATTTTGAATTTTATTCTTATACAAAATATATTTTTATTATTTAATATATGATTAATAAATTAAATAAAACAAATATTAAGTATTATTTAGAAAATGAACCTAAACAATTTAGAATTTTTGACATCCCATATCCAGAAAAAACTAAAAAATGTTTAGACAATTTTAAAATAGAAAGTGAAATAGTATACAATAATTATGGTGATAATAATTTAGACGATTTAAAAGAATATCTAAAAAAAATTGGATCAAATTCAGATGAAGATATAAATTTAATGGATAAAACTATCAAAGATTTAACTGAAATAGTTATGAGTTCAGTTGATAAAAAATATACTAATTATTGGCTTACTGTAAGAGCTACATTACCAACTGATAAATTTGATATTAAAAGATGGCATTGCGATGGAAACTATTTTGGTTTGCTTGGTAGAGATGTAAAAGTTAGACCAGATCTAAATAAATTTGTAACAATATTACAAGGCCCTGGAACATTCTTCATAAAAACTACTCCTAAAGAAAGAGAATTATTTAATTCTATTGAAAAAGAAGAATTAGAAAAAAGCAAACTTAGAGAACCAGATAATAAATCAAGAGCACTTACAGATATGGAATATAGAAAAGGAATTGATTCAAGAGTGGAAGGTATTCGTGTTCAAGCTGAAAAATATCAAGCCGCAATATTTATTAGTGCGATTGATGAAAGAAATATATGTGGCATTCATTCTGAGCCACCCAAAAATGTTAATAGAATGTTTTTATCAATAGTTCCCTGCTCTAAGGAAGAAAGTGAAGTTCGTAAAATAAGAAATGCTTCTAAATTTACAAAAATATGTTCTAATTTAAAGAATGTAATGGGAGGAGATATACCGAGTTTACCTTTTAATCAATGGAATTTATATGAAATAAACTCTAATTGTGGTAAAGTAGTAGATAAATATGGATTATTTAATATTATTGAACGAAAATTTGATGATATTCCGTCATCAAACCCTAATTTAGTTGTTATGGCTGGATTTTCAACTAATTCTTTTTGTGGAACTTCAGAAATAATTATGATGCCTTCCAGTATTGCTGAATTAAGAAAAAAATATAGAGCAATTTATATTATTAACTATGATGAAGATGTATTTAAGGGAGCTCTTAATAAATCATTTGATAATGATAAAAAAGCCAATAAGGATTTTCATCCTGAATGTCCTCATTCTTTAGAATCTAGATTAAAGTTAAAAATAAATGAATTAACAATGTTAGATGAATTTGGAACTGTAATTGATAAAATATTAAGATGTCCAGATTTAAATTTAAAAAATGTTCACATTCTTGGTAAATCAATTGGAAGTGGATTAGCTTTACACACTATTATTAAAAGTGATATTTATACAGCACTCTTTTTAGCAGTACCAGCAAGTCCAACTTATATGTGGCCATTAGAACGTTTATCTGATGATAGATTGAGATCAATTACAATTAAATGTGGATGGAATAAAAATGATGATAGAGATTTATACGGCATACCTTCATTTGGTAATCCTCCATATTTTTTAAAAAGTATAAGGGAATTATCAGCAAAAAGAAAAATGCCAGAATTATTAGAAAACTATAAACAATATGAATTTGACGATGGAAATAAGCACGAAGTATATCCAGGCTTCATAAATAAAATTGTAAATGAATAATTTATTTCTGAATTTCAGGAACAAAATATATAAATCGTTTTTGACTACCTTCATATAATTCTTTTTTATGAACTTTATGTCCATGAATATCTTTTTCTTCTTGATAAATAAAAAATAATCTATTATAATCTCCAGGTAATTTAGTTGATTTAGTTATAATCTTCATTTTAATCGCTTCTTCTTTATCATAATCTCCCCAAGTCAATATCTTACAATTATTAAAAATATCTTTTAATTCATTTTCTGTTAATTTAGAAACTTTTCTAAATGGATCAACTTTTGATAAATATAAAACATCAGCTCTTAAATAATTACCAACACCAGAAACAACTTTTTGATTCATTAATACATTCCCAATTGGTTTATCTAAATGTGTTGCTTTCTTAACTTGTTTCTTAAATAATTCAAAATCAGTCGTTTCATCCATAATATCAGGACCAATTGTTTTTAATTTTTTATCTAATTCTTCTTTTCCTTTAATAACTTTAAGGGTTCCAAATGAAAGAGTATCATAAAAATAAACAGATCCTTTAGCTGTTTTGAATTCTACATTACGATGATTAATCGCATTTGTTGTATATGAATCCATCTTTTCATCTGGAATATAATTCGCCCATTGATCTTCAACTTCTGAAAATTCGTAATCTTCTAATTTAGGATTCTTGATTGTGGAATCTACATAACACCAACCACCACTTAATCCAAGGGTAGCAAGTAAATAAAGGTCTTCTTCAAACACCATCCACATAAGTTTACCTTTAGTTCCAATATCTAATAATTTGAGAGGTAATTTATTTTTGATGGTTGTATAATGTTCAAATGGGGCATGTTTTTTATATCTACCATTAATAATATTTATTTCTGTTATCTTTGTTTCTCCTATTTTGCTAAATATAAAATCAGCAAATCTACGAACTTCATTAATTTCAGGCATCTTTTATATAATATAATAATATTATTTTATATAATAAAGTATAAAGTATAATAGAAATGAATCTTTTATTATTTAGAGTTGCTTTTTATTTTATATTATTTGTAGTTTCAGGTATGTTAAATGATAAAAATAAAGTTTTCCTACAACAAGGATTTTTAACTATTTCTGTTGGATTATTAATTTTATGGTTTTTAGCATTGAAAGGTAAATTAAGAGAATTAGAATCTTGGCCATTTTTCATTATTTATATTATAAGTATCCCATTAATTTACCATTTATTATTTCGTATGTTTTTTGATCAAGATGTTGAAACTAAAGGGAAGGTTGAAAAATTATATATCTTAGCAATAATAATCGTATATTTATCTTATATGTGGTATATGGAAAGAATAAGAATGAGAAACTAATTTAATGAATTACTTGTTTACTTTAAATATTTTAAATATTTTATATTTACAATATTATAAATGTCGTCAGACAATTCAGAAAATAATAATAATAATCAAAATTATTTAGATATAAAAATTAATGGACGCTTACTTGGATTATATATTTTATCAAATTTTAAAAAGTATAAATTACCTCCAATTGAAAAACAAACTGGTAATGATCCATGTAATTATACTCAAGAAGGTCAAGAAATTGAACTTAAATTATATCAAAAATTTGTAGCCTCTTTTTTAGACTTTAGATCCCCTTTTAGAGATATTCTTATTTATCACGGTTTAGGTTCCGGTAAAACAGCGACAGCAATTAATGTCTATAATGTTTTATATAATTATACTCCTGCTTGGAATGTTTTCCTACTTATCAAGGCTTCTTTAAGAGATTCAACTTGGATTAAAGAATTAAAAGTTTTCTTATCCAAAGAAGATATTAATGGTCGTATGTTTAATATAAAATTTATTCACTACGATTCTCCAAAAGCTGATAAAGATTTTATTCAAGCAATCAGAGAAGCAGATAGTTCAAAGAAACCATTATATATATTTGATGAAGCACATAATTTTATAAGAAATGTGTATAATAATTTAACATCTGGCACAGGTAAGAGAGCACAAATAATATATGATTATATCGTTCAAGAAAAAAAAGATAATGATCAAGCAAGAGTAATCTTAATCTCTGGAACACCAGCAATTAATTCTCCTTATGAATTAGCATTAATATTTAATTTATTAAGACCTGATTCATTTCCAAGAAATGAAAATAAATTCAATGATATCTATATTAGTGCTGGAAATATAAAAACATTAAATCCATCAACTAAAAATATGTTTCAAAGAAGAACATTAGGATTAATAAGTTATTATACTGGTGCGACAAAAGATACATTTGCTGAAAAGAAAGTAATTTATAAAAATTTAATTATGGATCCATACCAACAAGAAGTATACGAAGTTTATGAATCAATTGAAGCAAAATTAGAAGCGGCAAAAATTAAGGGTAGAACAAATGATAAAACCTATAAAACTTATACTAGACAAGCTTGTAATTTTGTTTTTCCAGTAATTTCTGAAAAAGTTAATGGTGAAAAAAGACCAAGACCTGGGCAATTTAGAGTTAGTGAATTAGATGGTTCCAGAATATTAGAAGGAAAAACAGAAAAATTAAAAGAAGAATTATTAAGCAAAGAATATGTTAAAGATGTAGAATTATATATGGCAACTATTAATGATTTTGTTACTCAAACTGAAGAATATTTTGATAATCTTAATGAACAAGATATTAAAAATAATCACACACTTAATGATGATATTGAAATATTTAAAAAAGAATACAAATATAAATTCAATGATTTCTTAAAATCAAATAAAAAATCAATGTTGTTTACAAAATTATATGCTTGTTCATGTAAAATGACTTCAGCATTATTTTATTCATTAAAAAGTAAAGGAACCATTTTATTTTTCTCAAATTATGTAAAAATGGAAGGATTACAAATTTTTAAATTATACCTAAAATATATTGGTGTTCTTGAATATAAAGGATCAAATGATATGGAAAAAACAAAAGATTATCATCGTTTTACTGAATTCCATGGTGATATTAGTATGGATATTAGAACTACAAATAAGGATACTTTTAATTTACCTGAAAATAAAGATGGAAAAATTATTAAGTATATTTTATTAGCTCCTGCTGGTGCGGAAGGTATTTCTTTAATGAATATCAGACAAATTCATGTATTAGATCCATATTGGAATGAAGTTCGTATTGAACAATTAATTGGTAGAGGTATTCGTCAATGCTCACACAAAGCATTACCAATGTCCGAAAGAAAAGTAGATGTTTATAGATACAAAGCAATAAGAGAAAATGGAAAAATAACAACTGATGAACAAGTTGAAGCATTAGCCAGAGAAAAACAAACATTAATTGATTCATTTTTAAAATCAGTTAAAGAAACTGCTGTTGATTGTGAATTATTTAAAGCTCATAATATGATTGATGAAAGTTATAATTGTTTTCAATTCAATGAAAAATCTCTTTTTGATCAATATATTGGTCCAGCTTTTAAAGAAGATATTGAATATGACACTAAAATTAATAATGGATTAAATGATATTAATTCAGAAATTAAAAGAATTAAAGTCATTAAAATAGAAGGCGTTGAAAGAATTAATGAAAATTCATTTGAAGAAAAAAAGAATTATTGGTATTATCCAGAATCAGGTGTTGTATATGATTATGATTTAGATTATCCTATAGGAAAAGTTGCGTTAATTGATGGAATTCCTGAAAAACAAAGTGAAACAACATATATTGTCAGTAATGTAATTCAAATACCAAAACTAAAAAATGTTATCTAATTATTTCTATTAAATTTATATTTAATAAAAATTGATCTCTCCCTTCAGTCGCACTAATTTTATTTAATAATTGGCTTTTAGACAATTATTAAATAAAATTGATCTCTCGCGTTGCTCACACTAATTTTTATTAAATTTATTATTTAATAAAATGTAATAAAAATTGATCTCTCGCGTTGCTCACACTAATTTTTATTAAATTCTTGGTTTTACAAGAATTTAATAAAAATTGATCTCTCGCGTTGCTCACACTAATTTTTATTAAATTCTTGGTTTTACAAGAATTTAATAAAAATTGAAAAAAAAATATCTAATAGATTTCATTGGAGTAAAAAATTGATAACGCGCACGGATCATGGAGTCCGCGCACCCCCCCTCGTCGCCCGTGAACACGCCGACCACGGCCACCCAGTTGGTGTGGCACCTTCCCAAGACGAAAGAGGGGGTCCTGTGGCGGGAGAAGCTGCTCAACGGCGGCCACAGCAGCTGGTCGATGTTCGACTGCTCCGCGGTTCGGTTGGTGCTCAAGGAGAAGGTCGAGATCGTCTGCTGGGTGTTGAGCGACAAGATCGTGTCGCCCGAGGTCATGCCGCCCAAGCCGAACCTCAGCATCCGCATCCCGCGCTACGTTGAGGACGACGAGGACGACGACTACTCCGACGACGGCGGGCACTACACCGACGGCGGCGGGTACGTCGACGGCCAGGGCGGCTACTACCCCGTCGACGGCGGCTACCAGACCCCCAACGGCACCTTCCACACGCCCAATGGCACCGTGCACCCGCCAGACCACGGCGACGACGGCGGTGACGACGGCAGTGGCGGCGACGAAGGCGGGGGCGGCAGCGACGTCCAGCTGCCCGCCTGAGGTCATTAGTCGCGTCAGAAAAATTTCGGAGCTAAGCTGTCAGTCCGAAATAAAACAAACTCATATTTATGAGTTTGTTTTAGAATAAAATATATAAGATAAATTCCAATAAAATTGAAAAAAAATTAGATATAAAAACCCATTAGCTAATAGCCACACACGCTCGGCCATAGACCCCCGCGCGCTTCCCCTCTTTTGTTTTCTCGTCGACCGATCGCGCTTGCTTCCTTGACCGTACCATGGCCACCGGCCTCCACGGCAAGGACCGCTTCTGGTTTCCGGAGGCGGCCATCAAGCGCCTACCCGTCGAGAACCGCGCCATCGCCGTCATCTGGTCGAAGGCGCCGCCCCCGCCCGCGGCGCAGATGCCCCTCCCGGGCACGCCCTTCGCCATCGAGGTCGAGAATGGGAGCTTCCGCTACGACCACGAGAAGGGCTGCTGGGGCTCGGCGGACTTGGGCGCCATGCTGACGGGCTCGGCGGACTTGGGCGCCATGCCGAGGGGCTCGGCGGACTTGGGCGCCATGCCGAGGGGCGCGCCCTCGTGGGCAAAGCCGGTGCGCGAGTGCGCCGAGCCGCCCTTCTGGGAGCAGCAGGAGGTTCCCCCCCGCGGCCCGCCCGAGCGCGCGCCCGCTATGCCCGCTGGCGGGGGCGGCGGCGCTGCGCACGCCGAGCCGTCCTTCTGGCGGCGGGTGGTGGACCCCCGCGGCCCGCCCGAGCGGGCCCACGCCGTGAACCATCTCGCTTACCAGTACGCCGTGGGCCCGCCCGTGCGCAAGCGCGCCGAGCAGCCGCCCCCGTCGCCGCGCGAGATGAGCGTGTACGATTCGGGTGGTGGCGCGCCGAGCCGGGAGATGAGCGTCTACGGCTCGGGTGGCGGCGTCGCCTCGGGCTGTGTCCAGCGCTACGACCCCTTCGGCGGGCGGCTCGACGACGACTGAGCGCTTCGATCCCGGTTGCGTCCGGACAAATTTCGTGAGCCAAGTGTCGGCACGAAATAAAAACAAACTCATATTTATGAGTTTATTTTTTATTGTTTACAATCATCCAATAAAAATTGAAATATATTTTTATATTATCATCTCTAAAAAGCATATATTTTGCCTTAGTAATGTCTGGCGCCGGGACCCCAAACTCCTCATCTGCCGCAAGTAGCGGCGGTAGCGTTCTACCGCCTCCTCCACTTGCTTTGGGAGTCTCAAACAAATTTATTCCACAAGTGTCAGTTAATGAGAATGTAGTTTGTGCCACTGTTCAAGGTAATCGTGACTACCAAGAAGATTCTTTTAGCTTTTTGAAGATTGATGATAATTCGGAAGAGACTTCCCTCAAGCCATTAGCACTATATGGTGTATATGATGGCCACGGCGGTTCAGAGGCATCCACATTTTGTAGGACTCATCTACTGAGCACTATTATGGAGAGTTTGAATGATTTTTCAAGCTTAGATACTATCAAGGATGGTGTTGTTAGGGGCTTTATTGAAACTGAGAAATATTTCAAGATTCCACCAACTCCATTTGGATATTCACCAGTGTCTGGTGCTTGCCTGTTGGTTGCTATTGTTTTTAAGAATTTTTTGGTTCTCGCAAGTGCTGGTGATGTTCGCTCTCTTTTGGTCTATGCTGATGGCACACACGAACAAGTTAGTGTAGAGCATCCAGCAACTTTGGTCGAAGAGACAGAACGGATTCACGCAGCAGGTTTACATATCTCTGCTGGACGTGTAAACGGCAGTTTGGCAGTAGCACGTTCTTTGGGTGATTTTAATTTAAAGGTAGGTATTTGGGCAGAAGACTTTCATGGAATTTTGAACGATCCGCATAAGCATGCTGTGACTTGTGTTCCTCAGATTACTGTTATTCATCCAAAGAAGAAACCGCATATGCTTCTTCTCATGTCTGACGGTGTTGGTGAGGGGCCTGGCATGACAAGTGACTTCATTGCTGAATCATCCAAGACTGTGCCACCAGAAGAACTGGCAAAGTTTATTGTTCAGACATCCTTAGACCGTGGATCACAGGATAATATCACTTGTATGACCATTCCTCTTGGCTCTTTGAATTGTGACCCACCAACTCCTTTGGCAATAGGGAAGATGAGTGGATGTGTTCAAGAAGTATTTCACGAAGATGGTGGGGATATGACACCATCTCTTCTTGGTTATGCTTCTGGTGGGTATACTGGTTCGGATGAGGGTGCTCCTACTCTGGGAACTTATGCTGAGAGCATTGATCTGGAGGCAGTTGATTGAGATTTGATTTAGTTTATAAAAAATTGAAAAATATTTTTATACCTTATCACATAGGTAAGATACACACTTTCCCCTACACCATGAGCGAAAACTCCCCATCGCCTTTCGCTTTAACTCCCGGCGTTTTTGCGCAGACCGAAGCGGAAGCTGCCGCCGAAAGGGATGCTGCGATGATGGCACGCGAGCGGGCGTATGAAAAGGACGAAGAGGCGACTCGCGAAGAGATACTCGCAGCATATGCTGATCGTTCGGTTCAGGAAGCACTCAAAGCTGCCACTGCCGCTTATGCTTGCGCCGACGAGTCCAACATTGCCGCAGCCAAATCCGTTTTGGACAAGGTGACTGCTGACGCAATTGTTGCTCGCGCCCGCCTGAGGGAAGCCCAGCGCTTGGCAGACATCTTTGCTATTGCGAGCGAAGAAGCTGCCAAGCGCGTAGTCTCCTCAACAGGGAGGGCATTAAGCCACTTTTGAGCGACAGCAGCAAGAATAAGAACAATTAAATAAATTTATATTTATAAATTTATTTAAAAATTGAGCTCTTGCTTTGCTCACACCAATTTTTTTAATTTCTAATTACCAATTAAAAATTAAAAAAATTGAAAAATATTTAATTATTGTGTTTTTTTTAGTATGGATAAACACCTCCTGATTTAGGATCCAATGTCCGCTTACAAGATAGAGCGAGCGCTCATATTCTTGGAGGATACTGCGATAAAGACAGCACGTCTCCCCGCAAACTCGCGCGAGGCCTTTACGCATGTTGCAGCCTGGGCAAGGGTTGTAAATATCCTGGAGGACGCGCAAAGTTCCAGCGGGAATGAGATGATTGCCAAACTCCTCGTGAAGGCCAAGAAGCGGCTTACGGATGCGGAGAACCTTCAAGAAAAACTGGAGACTGAAGAAGCGGCAAGCGGCGGCGCAAGCGCAAGCGGCGGCGCAAGCGCAGGCGGAGGCGGCGGCGGCGCAAGCGCAGGCGGAGGCGGCGGCGCAAGCGCAAGCGGAGGCGGCGACGATGAGAACGAGCCAACTACGGTTACCAACGAGAAACCCGCCCAGTGAAAAAGAGTAGTATCGCCTGTAGTACTTACTGCACAGTATCTACCTAAGAGAGATTTTTCAAATACAAATTTATATTTATAAATTTGCTTATTAAAAAATTAATCTTACGCTTTGCTCACTAATTTTTTAATATATAATTACCAATTAAAAAAATTGAAAATTTAATTAATATTGGATTTCATTAGTCATTGACATTCTTGCGCACCTCACGCTCCATGGACGCTTTACTCGTGTTACTCGTTTCTAGCCTAACCATCCTCTGCGAGGAGAGGAACTGGCCAAAATGTGACGAGATAGTAGAGACCATATGGGGGGTGCTGTTCCGCAATGGCGACGGGCCAATACTTCAGAGATGGATGTCGGAGAAGTGTAACACGCCTCTTTTGCTGCTCGGAATGGTGCCTTCCATTCCGGTGATTCGCCGCTTTCTGAGCCTGGGTCTGGATGCCATTCTTCACCGCATCCCCTTGGAAAACGGCGAATTGTGTGAGCTGCTGCGACTCGTTTTCTCCTTGATCACGGATCCCAACATGTCGGTAACCTTGCTGCGGCAAGCCGCCGAGGCGCGTAGCCGCATACACGCGAATGGAGAGTGCGACTGCGCAAGAGCAAGCGTAAGCGGTGGCGCAAGCGTAAGCGGTGGCGCAAGCGGCGGAGCAAGAGCAAGCCGTACACCAGAAGAGGCCGCATTAGTAGCTGCTATCGGCGAATCTTGCTGCGACAAGTGCGGGAAACCAACCAAGCAAGGCTGCTCGGGCTGCAAGGCCGCTATTTACTGCTCGAAAGAGTGTCAAAAGGCGGATTGGAAGCAGCACAAGCAGACGTGTGCAGGCAGTAAGAAGCAATAGCCGACGTGTGCGGGAAAGACGGAGTGGGAGACTTTTTCAGTAGGGGGACTTTTTTCAAAAACAAATTTATATCTATAAATTTGTTTATAAAAAAATTGAGCTGTTGCCTTGGCTGCCCACCAATTTTTTGAAGCATCCAAAAAATTGAAAAAAATAAAAAATACAAGTTCCACTTAAATAAATATACTACGACAACCATGGCGTCCAACCAAAACTCACTTGGACTGTCTACATCTTCCTTCATGCCAGAAAACCCGGCTGATCCATACTGGAGGCAGGAATTATTGTTAATTGAAGCACAGTGCTCTCGTTGGGAAAATTTTCTTAGTTCAGAAAAGTTTGAGGAAAACAACAAGTTTATGAAAGACTGGCTTACTGAACACATGCGCTTAGCAAGAGAGGGTATTACGGCAGAAGCACGGGGAGATCGTGCTTTAGCTACTTTTTGGTATTGGCAAAAAGAAATTCACCTAAAGATCAATCCTTGGTGGCAAGAGTAAAAAATTGAAAAAAATATTACCTTATGAGCCCATTTATTTAAAGATATAATCGCCGCCCACCATGTCCGAGCAAGCCCCCAATCACCTGCCCAGCGCCAGTGTCTCCGAACGCAACGACGACCTCTACTTCATCACTAATCTCGCTGCCGCTATCAAGAAGAAGCGCGCTGAGGAGATTGCTGACGAAATTCATTCGCACGACCCAATCAGCCTGCTAAGGCTCCTCGGCGGCTCAAGCGCAAGCGGAGGCGGCGCAAGCGCAAGCGGCGGGCCAAGCGCAAGCGGAGGCGGCGCAAGCGCAAGCGGCGGGCCAAGCGCAAGCGGAGGCGGCGCAAGCGCAAGCGGCGGGCCAAGCGCAAGCGGCGGCGGCGCAAGCGCAAGCGGCGGCGGCGCAAGCGCAAGCGGCGGGCCAAGCGCAAGCGGCGGCGGCGCAAGCGCAAGCGGCGGGCCAAGCGCAAGCGGCGGCGGCGAGCCCGACTTCGCCCCCTTCTCCAACCTGACCTCCAACAAGGCGGTGGACGCGCTGGAAAAGCTGTACAACGGCGCAACCTACGCAACGAAGGAGTGGGACCACAGCCCGGTGATGCGCATGATGGCAATGATGAAGCCCCCGTTTGACAAGGAGACGGCAATGGAGTTGCTTGCGCCCCTTGACAGCGGCCAGTCGGTGTACGTGGACTACTTCCAGTCCCAGTGCATCAAGGTGAACATGACACCGACCGGCATTTCCACAAAGGGGTACGACATCAACCACGGGGCGGGGCGCGCCAAGAAGGTCCTCGGGTGAGGTTTGAACTTAGGCGGAGTTCAGTTCAAGAAAGTGAGATTCAAATAAAATTATTTTATTTAAAATAATTCTATCTGAATCTTGCTCTAATAAAAATAATCCCTGTTGCCACGAATAAAAAAAATTGAAAAAAATTTATATACATAAACCCAAATGAAAATAAGTTATTCACGCCCACCCACTCCTTCAGAAATGAACGCCCCCACAATCGACGGTGTTGTTGTTCCGTTCTTCCAGCTGTCCGTGAAGGTTTGCACAGACCTGATGGGACGCGAGGAGAACATGGGCGACTCCCAAAAGTGCTTGTACTTAGTGAAGTACATCTCCATCTGCGCAGGCTTAGGGGGCTCCAAGATTCTGGACGAGTCCCTCATGAGTTGGTCGCTTGAGAAGCTTGAGCAGGTTGTTGACCACATTCGCACCTGCCCGCACCATGCTCCCGGCGCAAGCGCAAGCTGTAGCGGAGGTGCAAGCGCGAGCGGCGGGGCGAGCGCAAGCGGCGGGGCGAGCGCAAGCGGCGGCGCAAGCGGCGGAGCAAGCGTCGACGAGATGATGGACCCCCGCCCCGCCGAGTGAGCAGCACAGTAACGCAGACTGCACAAGAATACAGTTTTTTTTATTAAAGCAAATTTATATCTATAAATTTGTTATAATAAATAATTTTATAAAAAATGTTAACTTTAATAGAAGATTTTTTTATCAATTTCAGTTTCATAACATCCTACTTTAAACATTAATGTTAATTGAAAATTTCTATAATATGGATGTCTTATATATGTTAAACTATCATTATATACAGTAGTTGATGTGATGGTATCTGTTGTTGAAGTAGTATTTGTTGTTGAATCAACTTTATCAATATACTTTCCTCCTTGAATTAAATTTCCAAAACTATCACTCATTGTAATTGTCAAATTTTGAATCATACCTAATTTAGCATTCTTAAATATCTTGTCAACAAAGTGATTATCACCATAAAAATAATTGTCTGTAATATAATCGGGATATAAATAATTATATTGATTTTTTCCTGAAGTTGAATTTTGAGTATTATCTGTAATTTCATCTAAATTAATCATTAAATATCTATCTTTTGATAAATCCTTAGTTGTATCTACAATATATCTACTTGTTGTAAAGGTAGAATCGTTTGCTCCAACATATTGTAATTCATAAGCAATTGATACATTAGATGGATTTATTATTGATATTTTAGCATTAATATTTGTATTTGATGTATATGTATAAGCTACATATTGAACTTGATAATTTGTTGGTGGCGTGTATCCAACTATATAAGCCATAAATGCTGCTGAAGTAGCATCCTTAGTAACATGAATACGTGAACGAATCGCATCTACAATAGTTTTTTCATTAGCATCTGTTATAGCAGATGTAGTTGATACATCTAAAAATTTAAGAGAATAGTATCTTGGTAAAGTTGCTGTTTCTAATCTAAGATATTTAATATTTTCAAAACTTCTTAATATTTTTAAATCTGCTGATGTATCCGAACTGGCATTAAATAATACTCTTAATTTAAATTGATTTGGATAATATGTGATATTTCTATCAGAACTATCTATATTTATAATATATTCATTTAATACATCAACTTGTGTCTTCTTTTCATTTACATTTTTAAATATAATATCAGGTTTATCAAATTTATCTAATGGTGTATAAGGAGTGTGAATCATAGTTGTTTCATCTTTTTCTGCTTTAGATGTTTGATTATCATTAACAATGTTAAATTCTCTATTTAACATCATATTAGTAGTTGAATGAATAAGAGCCTTTGCTGGAACATTATCAACATCTAAATCTAATTGATTATATTCAGTTGATACATAATCCGCAGAGCGATATAAATCTTTAGGATCTATTGGAACACGATCTCTGTGGGCATTATGAGTAAATACATCACCTGTGGGAAAACTAATTTTAGCATTATTAACTGTTTGTTTATTTTTTTCATATGTTACTTCTTCATCTAATTGATTAAATGGTGTTGATACATAGTCGGATGAACGATAATTACTTGAAGGATTTATTGGAACACGATCTCTGTCAGTATTGTGAGTAAATACGTCTCCTGTTTGTTTTTTAAGACTTGATTTTCTTTGAGATGAATTTTCAAATGGTTGATTTGGTTGTTTAGTTGGATTTTCTACTTGTTTTGTTCTTTCAGAAGCAAATTCAATTATCTCACTATTTGGATATAAATTAAATCTTTGATCTCTTGGATCCTTATTCTTAGATTCTTCTGTATCAGTTGTTTTAAATTTTTCTACTTTTTTAGATGATGATTTTTGATTAGGATGTATTAATTGATTAGCTTGATATAAATTACTTCTTAAACTCGCATTTAAAAATGGTTCTCCATTATTTTGATTTTCAATTACAGCATTTCTTAATTGCCCATATTCTTTTATACCACTATTAGGATATAAAGATTGAGATCCTAAGAGAGCATCCTGATTAAAATCATCTAAATATTCTTTTTGTTTTTGTATTAGATCATTATCTCTACCTACTTTTAAAGAAGTATGACTTGTATTTTGTGTATTATTTTGATATAAACCAAATCTATCCATATATCCATTTAATTGAATATCTGGATTAATTGTACGCTGTAAAATTTTATCATTTGGATCTCCAATTTTTTTAAATAAATTTGATACGTCATTTTTTATTGAATCAAGATTATTTCGTAAGTTTGATTTCATTATATTTATAATATAAATTTAAATTATAAATTTAATTTATAATTTGAATTTATCTAAAATTTTTATATTTATTAAATTATGTCAAAAAATTTAATAGGAGGAAAACTAAATCATAATTTAAGATGTGCTCCAGACGTTGATTATACGGATGGTTCTTGTATGACCACAGAGCAATTAAAATTTTTAGCATATGTATACAATAAGGCAGTTGAAAAGAAAAAAATGACAGGATTACCCATTAAACTTGTAAATAATAAAAGCTTTTTATTAGATGAATTGGATAATAGATTAAAAGACTGTAAAGGAAATCATTTATGTTGGATAAAACATAAGTTTATGAAAGGTTATGAAAATTTAGATTTAGAGGAAGTATTTAAACCGGATGGAACAGATGGGAGAATTGATTGGTTATCAACTGAAAATATTGACAATGTTATGTTTCAAATGGAAAGAAAGTTTCCAGATTATTTTTTTTATGGAGCTGTTCCTATAGATTGGCATTCTATTAATTATAATGGTCTTGCTAAAATAGATTTTGCTGATATAATGGTTAATGGCGCTAAATTAAAGAATGAAAGAATGAAGGAATATAGTCTTCAACAATTTTATTTAAATAACTTTTTATTAATTAATGCTATTAGTACTTTTATTGAAGCAACAGATAAAACTAATTTTATTGAAAAAAATAAGAAATATCTTAAAAAATTATCAAATAGTCGCGAATTTGATATTTTTATGGTAGCAATTAAAGACTTAGATAAATTTAAAACAATACTTGAACAATTTAATGATCAATTTAAATCTCCAAAATATGACGAAGAATTAATTAAATTTATTAAAGGAAAATTTAAAGATTTTGTAAATGATATATATAATAAAGTTAAAGAAATTGTAGAAAAAAAATATCCCATTAAAAGAATAGCAATTGTTCCTAATATGGATGAACACTGGAAGGGAGGTTCTCACTGGGTCGCTATATTCGCAAATTTAGAAAATGGTAATATGTATTTTTATGATTCTTATGGAACAAGACCTGAAACAAGATTAAGAGAATTCTTTAAATTAGTTGCTGAATGGAAGTATGAAAAAGATAAAAATAAAAAATTAAATATTCCAGAAAAAGAATATCTAACTAAAGATAATAAAAATAAAAATGAAATCGAAAAAGTATATGATATAAGATATAGTGATATTAGAAGTCAATATAAATATTCAGAATGTGGCGTATACTCAATTAGTTTTATATTGAGACTCTTACATGGAACAAGTTTTGATAAAATTATAAGCCAAGCAGTTCCAGATGACCTTGTAAATACATGTAGAGAATTTAATTTTAATAATCAAGATATTACAAATCAAGAAAACTTTACAATTAGAGAATCAAAGTCTAAAGGTGGATTAGTAATAAAAAAAGTAATTAATAATTCTGGTGTATGTATGTAAATAAATAATTAATTGCGAATAAATAATAAAATAATTATTTTATTATTCATTATATGGAAAGTGATTCTTATAAAAGAATTCTAAAATATTTAATACGTCATAATAAAACATTAGATGAAACATATAAAATCATCATATTAGATTTATTACATAAAACAAATTTTGATTATTTAATCTTTAAAAAAATGTTAAAGGGAGCTTATATAATAATTAAAGATCATGGATTTTTTTATAAAAAATGGATTTTAGATCACAAAAGAATCCTTAGAAAGAAAAATGAATTCTTACAACCAATTTTAGCAAATCTTCAAGGTGTAGAAACAATATTTAATCAAAGTTCTCATGCTTCTTGTTCTCTTCAATATAGATTAGGTAATGGTATTATTTTTAGTTTAAATAATGAAATGACTAACATGTATGACATATTATTAGGAACAAGTTGTTCTCATGTAAATAATACTTGTCCTAAAGATAATAAATGTAATACTTGGTTTCAAATAGAAAGATCACGTATATCTAATATACTTAGCACGATAGATCACATATATGATTACATAACATATAAAATTATTCAACAAAATATAGGACCCTTTGGATATTCAGAACATACTGAAACAAATGATCCTATCATATTAAAGCTTAAATAAATCTAATTTAAATTTTTTTCTTGTTTCTATAAATTCTTCTTCTATTTTATGTTTACAATCATCACAATATATACATTTTTCATATTTATTAAAATCGTTATATATCTTTATTTTCTGCTCATCAAGTATATTTTTATATCTTTCAACATATACCGTATAATATGAATTCCATTCAAAAAAATCTATCATTTTTAAACAAGTATCAGATGAACACATTCTTGAACGCTCTTCAATAAATCCTTCAATTAAAGAATATCCATTCTCAGGTGTTTCTAATCTATTTAAATACCATTTTAATCTTTTATCTATTATACCCATTGGATAACCATCTTTTGATCCCAATAAAAATATATTTTTAGCAGGAGAATTATAGGGAGTTGTATTGGGTGTCGTAGATGGTGTTAAAAGAACTTCTTTGTATGTTTTTTGAACAGACTTTTCTAATACTAAACTCATTATATTCTATCCGGACATTAAATTTTTATTAAAATAAAATCTTAATAAAAATTACATTAAATATTCATCATATTTGATACTTTTGATAATAAATCATCTGAATGTATTTCGGTATCTTCATCATCGTCGTCAGTACTTTCTTGTTTATCGTTTAGACGGGATGATCCTTCATCAGAATTTGATTGATTATTATTCATGATGATATTAAATTCTAATATATATGGTTCAGATGAAACAAAATTATTTTCATTTAGCTTTATTTCAATATCTAATTTATTTAAATTTGAAATATTTACACTTTTTGCAAATTTATGAATCTTGCCACTACCTACTAAAAATTCAGCAAATGGCTCACTTGACACGTTTTTCAAATATAACTTAACTAAATTATCATTCTTAATATTATATTTTTTCTCAGAAATATGCTTATATTTATCTCCAATAATTCTTACAAATCCCAACAATGGTAATAGATTACTCTTATGTTCTTCATCCATATATAACTTTAATTTATTATTACGATCAGTCTTTATTATAATCTTACCTTTAATTAAACTGAAATTTAAATTATTTTTTCTTCCTATCTTATTTAACATATCTAATAATCCATATATATCATAATTATTCTCAGGAACTGTTAATACCTGAACTGTATTTGAACCAATTGTTACTTCTTCTATATATTCTATATCATCACTTGATACAATACTTTCTGAATCACTGTTAGAGTCTACCTTATTATCAGATAAAATTGTAAAATATAATTTATTATTATTATTATTTATATTATTATCATCTGTTGGTATATTATATCCAACTAATTGAATTTCAGATACATTTTTTAATGTATCATTTATACTATATGTCATTCTTCCATTAGTTGATTTTATTATTATTTGTTTTTCCTTATTAATATATTTTTTCATCTTATTCTCAATCTCTCTTTCTTTCTCTTTTATTGTATTTTCCTTTTTTTCTAAATTTAATGTCATCTGTTGAAGTTTAGATACATGAGTCATTATTTCTGATTTTTTATCATCTAATAATCTTAATTTAGTACTTACTTCATCTTCTGTTGGTTCTTCTTGTCCAATAAATCGTATTTGTTGTTTTTGTAAATCTTTTATTTTCTCTAATAATAAACCAATCATATTTTCATATTCATCTATCTTTGATTCCATATCTGGAGTGACATTATCTTGTTCCATTAATTCATGTCTCTTATTTGAAAGCTTTTGAACCTGTTGCTGTAATTGTTGTTGCTGTTGTTTTAATGGAATTTGATGAGATGGTTGCTGAGATGGTTGACGTTGTTGTGGTTGGCGTTGTTGTTGAGTTGGTTGGCGTTGTTGTTGTTGACGTTGTTGTTGCTCATATTGTTCTTGTTCATATTGTTCTTGTTCATATTGTTGTTGACGTAATTGTTGATTACGTAATTGTTGTTGTCTCATTTGTTCTTGTTGTCTTTGTTGCTGTTGTCTTTGTTGTTCTTGTTGTTCTTGTTGTTGTCTTTGTTGTTCTTGTTGTTGTCTTTGTTGTGATGATTGTTGAGGAGCAGGAGATTGATCAAATCTAACTTGCTTTTTAGTATTTTGATCATCATTATTTGTATCATTTTCTAATATTTCTCTATCTCTTTGATATTGAGCTAATTTCTTTTCTAAGGGAACACTTTCATCAATATTAAATTTTTCAGGATTAATACCAGTATTCCATAAACTTTCATTCATATTTCCCTCAAAATCAATTTTACTCCCATCAATTGTATCATAGTTATTATCTACATCTGTAACAGTTCCAAAATTAAATGTGTCTTTTGGCATATTACTATTTTGATTTGGAGCATTTCTTGATGACATACTTGTATTATTTTGTGAATTGCCAAGTGAATTATTCTGAAATTTACTTGATTGAGATTCTTGTTTATTCTTTAAATTTTCTCTCGCCATTCTATTTAAATTTGCTCCACCATCTCCTTTTAATTCAGGAGGGGTAGATGGTCTACCATGATTAAATGATTGTTTATATTCTTCTTGAAGTTGTTGATATCTTGAATCAAGTGTTCCTGAAAATTCACTCTTTTTATTAACAGAATCAGATGGTCTATCATATCTTCCTTGAAATCCAGCTGTATTTTGCTGACGAGGATTCATGTTAAAACTTGTATCGAAACTGGCATATTTATCATCTTTATTATATTCCATTTTTGGATTTTTTGATCTTGGATCTAAGCGATTTAAGGTATTACCATTAAGTTGTTTATCTCTATCCATCCGACTGTTAGGATTAAATGATTCTCTAACAACTGATTTATTATCTTTATTTAATTCATTATATATAATTTGATAACAACTATTTACATATTGTCTTAATATATTCTTTAAATTATTGGCATTTACTCTTGAAACATCTACATTACTGTATACATCACTCATTACCTTTAATATTTTTCTTGTTAGTTTAGTTTTTTCATCAGTACTTAAATCTAAACTTAATTTTGATATTAAATTCTTATATATTATTCCAGTTATCTTACTATTGATAAATTGTTCTTTCATAATACATTTATCTAAATAATTTTTTATATTATAACTTATTATAAATATGGAGTTTTATATAAATCAAGTTGCTGATGTTGGTACACGTATAACTTGGACTGATAAACGTTATAGACGTTTTTTACAAGAAATTAGAGACTTATTTGATTTTAAAGGAGAAATTAATAATAGTTGGGGCATGTATGCTCTTTATATTCACTCAAATGGTAGAACCATAAAAGAATTTATTGAAAGATTAACTCAATACGGTATAAACGTTGATAGTATGGATAGAAATATTAATGCTTTTCCAAATCCATTTCAATTTAATATTACTTTTAATGGTGATAGATACTCGAATCAACCAGTTATTCAAAAAAAATTTAAAGATATTAAATATCTCAAATTAGAAAGTATTACTATGCCAGACAAGTATTCTATCACTAAATTAGGATTAGCATTAGGAACAGACTACACAACAATTAATACTTATTTAAATTCAAATTATAGCACTCTTAAAAATAACAACTCTTTTACTCTTGTTTTAACTGCTGGAAGCACAGTCATAACAATTTGTTCTATATTAGTTAGTGGAACAAATTGGACTATAAATTATATCTTAAATAATGATACAACTTATGTTTTTGAAATGGACCAAGGTAATACTTATAATAAATATTACATTAATACTACAAAAAGAATTTTTAATGATAGAATGTTTTATGTACACATTCCAGAAATTACTTCACAAACTTATACAACATGTCATCAAGATAAAATAACTTTTATTGTTACAATCGAAGGTGTTAATAATTATACTCTTCTTACTAAAGTTCATCCAGCATTTTTATGGTATAAAGATTCAATGCTTCAAAATGCTAACAAATATACTGTTAAAATAACTGATAGACAAGGAAATGTTTACAATGTTAATAATTTAGATAAAAATGCTAATTTAGATGATTGTAATTGTTCGGATACTGTTGATTATTCTTGTCGTTGCTCTTACATTAGAAATCCTTATTATATTAAATTACAAGTTAATCTACAATTTAAATTCGGTGTTTTTGAAGATGACTTATCAAAGCCTTTGTTAAATCTTCATCCGACTCAGGGATAAATACTATTTTATTTATTTTTTCTTAATTCTTTATAAAATTCTTTGGCTTCTTTATGAGGAAAATAAATTGTAGAAATAAATTCAGGATATAAATTACTACTATCTGTAGAATTAGAATAATCATAAACATATAATTTAGGAACTCCATCCTCTAAATTCATTTCTATAATATCTATTTTATCTTGTGTTAGTCTTTTTCCACGAGGATTTAATTTTATTATAGTATGATTTATATTATCTGATTTTAAATCATAAAATTCAGTAATTAAATCATGAAATAACTCATTTCTTGCACATTCAGATTCTAAATAAACTATAAAATCTTTTTTATTAGCATAAGATAATTTATATATTTCGGTAATAAACCAATTATTAACAGAATGGAAACTATTAATTATATTATATATTTCAATTTGTCTATCTTCTGTATAAAAAAAATCAATAGAATCTGTTAATATATTTTTAAATTCTTTGTCAGGAAAATTAAGTTTAAGGTAATCAATAGCTTTTTTATGAGGTTTAAAATATGTATTATTCATCATTGGATCAAAATTAATTGCTTTAATTGTTAATCCCATTTCAGCTTTAATAACTAAATGTTCCGGAAAAAATTCATTATACCTTATTGGAGCAGATCCACATGAAATATAAGTAATATCTGGGGGTATTGATAATTGATACTGAATAAATAATTGTTTACATATTTTATTTTGTGAGATATTATCTTGTAATAATTGAATATTAATAATGTTTTTTATTTTATTAATATCTGATACGGCAAGATCATTTAATATCATAGAATATAAAATCATGATAAGTGACTTAACATTAATATTCATGTAATCGTTTCCATCATTCATAAATATTTTATTTATAACTAATTTTAATTCAGTATTTATTATATTGTCCATTATAATTATAAAGATAAAAAATTGTTTAATAAAAATTATTCAGTGAATTGGTTTTTAGCCAATTTGCCTACTAATAAAATTGAATATATATTGCTATAGAATTATAGCCTTTTAAAGTATAAATCAGCGACCATGGCTAACGACGAGAACCGCTTACCAAATGAGTTTGTCCTAAATGAATTAGAGAACTTTATTAGAGTCAATCCAAGAAACACTTATTTTGGAATTGGATCTGCTCCTCATAATAATGAATTAATTACTAAAGAAATAAAATGGGATCAAATTATTCCGGTCTTTCTGTTAAAAGAATTTGAAAGGAATACCGAACCTTGGCGTATAATCCATTTTGATCCTGCTTATGAAAAGAAAATAGATTTTCTTAAAGATTATTTTCAGACAAAGTTAAATCTTACTTATAATAATTCCGAAGGTTATCATATGTGGCAATCTGGAGATCATCGGATTGAAGTCTTAATTTTTGATAGATATTTTTATCATCAAAATTATCATCGTAGCGAAGATGATAATTGGTTTCTTCACAAATTAAATGAAAATATTATTGCTTCAAATACAAAATTAATTGTTCAAGAATACACAGGTTATGATCTTAAAGATATTCGTAGCAAACTATTTAGTATGTCATCTAATCCTGATAAATTTAAAAAGAGAATTTTGTATGATGTTACTTATGGTGAAGATTGTCATTGTATGACTGATCTTACGAAATACACACCTTTTTATAATAAAGAAGGAAATTTTATAAATATAGCTTTATTTAGTGAAACAGATTTATTGGGAGTCGCTGGGACTAATAAAGAAATTGATGATATTGTTAAAAAACATTTTATAACAAAATTAAAAAAAATTATAAATGATAATCACGTAAATTATAGACGTAGGTTATTAAATATGGGAGATAATTTATTTAGAACTCACGAATATTCAGATAATTCATCACCAGATCAAATTATGGCATATATTAAAAAAGAGGTTTCGGAAATTATCGCAATTTTAAAAAGATTTAATTTTATGACTCCTAATAAAGAACAATTACTTCATATTGTCATGACAAGATATCAAGAAATTGATCCTTATAAATGGCAATCTCATTTTAATTTAATTTTTAATGATGAAGATGTATCTCAAGAACAAATAAATAAAATTACATTTGATTATGTAGTACCTACGCAGGTTGCTTTGGCAGCACCTGTGGTATATCGTTAATTTATCAATCGTGAACTAGTTAACTAATTTACGATTATTCGTCTGAATCTAAAAATCCACTATTTACAACTGTTTCTTTTTTAGGTGCTGTTTTAATTGGTTGAATCATTTTAACTTGAGGCTTTGGTGTATCTGATGGTTTTTCATCTGAATCTATAAATCCATCATTCTTTTTTGCGTTTGGATTAAATGGAACAAATTCTGGTTTAGGTTTCTTTCTATCATCTATTATCTTCTTAAATTTTAATGCTTCTTCCTTATTCTCTCTATAAAATTTAATTCTATCCCATGTTACTTTTAATTTTGGAACACATTCTTCAAACCACTTATCATCTCTCATGATAGATATATTATGTGATGATACAATTCTGAAAAAACAAGGTTTGTCAAATTTATAATCTTTCGCATATTGTGTTGTATCAAATTTTTGTCTCTCTTCTTCTATCCATTCTAAGATTTCTTCTTTTGTCATATCTAATGATGGTGGATATAAATATTTGCTATACCATTCTTTCTTTTCAAATTGAACTTTTTGAACAAATTTTAATGGCAATAATTGAATTACAGCATTTCTTCCAAATGTATTATTAATTTCTAATCTTTCATTTTGATTTTCTGTATGAACTGCCACATAGTCATCATTCATAAAATCTTCTTGAGTATCATACTCTTTTATATTACATTGGATAAAATCACATCTTTGAAGATCGCAACATTGTAATTGTAATTGAACTTGAACCCAGTAATAATATGGACAGATTCCATCTATAACGTCTCCACCTGTTTTTATTTCTCTTATAAATGGACACTTGATTTCAACCATAGTTCCGAGTAGTGGTGATCCACGAGTGCCATCCAATCTGTAAGCACTACAGATTCCATCTGGACTTGCTCCAATAAAATCAATATTTGGGTGTCTTAATAATCCGAATTCTCCTACTTTGACATCATATACGTGTTGATAAAACATTGTGACAATTTGTTCATATTTCTTTCCATGATGAACAAATTTGTTTTCACTAAATTCTTTACCAAATACTTTCTCATATATAAAATGATCCAATGAATCATATTTACTCTCTCCCATCGCAGCAGCAGCACTTGATGCTGTAATCATGTTATTACGCATGTCAAACCATGCCTTACTCTTTTGTTCTGGTTGTGGTAAGTTCATTAAATAATCATAGTGAGCTTCTAATTTGTCAAATGCTTCAGTTGAAATAAAGACAGGTCTTTCAGGTTCTTTTTCTTTTAATAGGTAAACTGTAAGCATTAAATTTTTTATTTTTTTTTCAATATCTTTTTTGTGAATAGTTATGTCATAATATGTTTCTAAGCTTGTTTTAGAATAGTCAATTAAGTCTATTAGGTCATCTTGGGCTAAATAGTCTATATCATTATCTTCTAAATAAACTTCTATTATTGATCTTAAATCTTCTACGTAATTCATTATTTTATATATAAATATGTATTTATATATAAAGAAATTTAGAATCAATTTTTTTGGAACAGCGCCTCTTCGGCGCTGCTACAAAAAAATTGCTGGGAAGATCGGCTTTAACTTTATTTATTTTCATTTAAAAATTCAGGTAAGGGACCAAAGTAAAAATACCTAATTGTTTCTTTTAATTTTTTCTTATCTAAATCATTTACTGTATTACTTAAATTTACAAACATGTTTAGAGTAGCTATTCTTTCTTCTTCAGGTCTTTTTGATAGTTCTTCCCATAATTCATCTACAATAGATTTATATGTTGGATATAATACACTACCTTCAATAAAATCTTCTTTAATATCTTTTGTTTTTTCTTTATATAATTCTATAAATTTCTTACCATAATAATTATAATTTTCTTTTAACATTTTAAATTCTTCTTTCGCAACTTGATTTTCAATCAATCCTTTAAATGGATAATAACTACTTAATTCTGTTTTAAAAAAACCCATTAAATACATACCAACAAGAATTACGATTAGTATACCAATTATAATATAAATATTATCATCTAAATTTTTTTTATTAATGTGTTCCATAAATATAATATACAATATATATTATATTTATTATTCATTTTAAACCTTATAATTATAAATTAAGAAAGAGTTTTTCCCAAGAACTTAATGATCTGACCATTTTTTTCATCATAATCAATATTTTTTGCTGTTAATTTCTTTTCATACAATAATCTCTTAAACTCTTTCTCATCTAATTTATTATTACGACAAAATTCAATTACTTTCATTTCTCTGTGAAAATATGGTAATTTAGCCCATGGACGTTTAAACATGTTTTCAACTAAATTATCCATTTTTGTCTTTTTTATTTCTTTAATAAATACTTTCTTTAGTGATTCATCGTGTATTTGAACATCTTTTAGTTCAGGATGTTCTTTCTTAATCAAATTTATTCTGTCGTCAATCATTTTATTAAATATTCCATTAATATAACTCATCTTAATATACATATTATCATTCTTCTATATAAATAAAATTATAATCAATTTTTTATTTATTTTTCTTATTTTTCTTATTGAAAAATAAATAAAAAATTGCTGGGAATAAAAATGATGACATGTCAATTTTTTAAAGTTAGCTCACTGTTAAAGATAAAGGTTAAACTTCCGCATGATGCTCATTACTATCATCACGACAAACTGGACATTTATAATTACATTCTGTTAACCACTTATCTATACACTCAACATGAAATCCGTGTTCACATTTTAACATTCTTAACTTATCTGTTTCATTATAATCATCCATACAAATTGAACAATTTTTGTATTTTTCTTTATCTAAATCAATATAATTTTCTATCTTTAATTTATCTAATTCTTCTTGTTTCATTATATTCTTTACATCAACCATTGGCTGATTTAATTGTTGGAATTCTACCATAGGTTGAAATTGCATGTTTAATAAATTTAATATTGGATGTGCTAGTTGGTTATTATATGTATTCATTAAATCATTAACTTCTTGTGGAAAATATACAACAGGCTGTAAATAATTCTGATTCAATCCCATATTTCTAAATAAATTTCCAAATATATTAGTTAGTAGAACATTGTTTGCTAAATTTTCTTCTTCTGTAGTAAGTTCTTGATCATTCTGTTCTGCTGTAGATATATTAGCTCCAATATTATCTGTATCATCCTCGGGACTTGATTCGCCGACTTCATCTTCATTTTCAACTAAAATATTATTTAAATCATTTGATAATTCAAAAGTATCTACTTCCGGAGTTTGAATTGGCTCAGTTGATATTTCATTATCAGCAGCAAGTAATTGATTAGGATTTTCATTATCGTAAATTAATTTTTCTACAATCAATCCAATTCCTCTGTATGTAGTATTATAAGTCATCTGAAAATATAATAGGCGCTCATGAAAAAAATTAGCAAAACTATGACGTATTTCATTATTAGAATAATTATTTTCTTTAAAAAAATTATACATTTGTGTAATAATTAATTTAATATCCCCTAATTCTGATAAAGATTGATATATGTTTTCAAGTAAGTCATCTGCGATTAACGTATTATGGCTATCCATGATTTTATACTATTATTAATATATAATAGAATAAAACATTTTCAAATTTTTTTATCTTTAATAATATAATGGATGAAATAATTAAATTTTTTAATTTAAATATTAGTCATATGATAATGGTATTATTAGGAATATATATGTTTTTTTATATAATTAAAATTGATATATTACTAATAACAACTTTAATAGTATTTGTGATATATTTTTATTATAAATATCAAACTAATGTTAAAGAAACAAATATAATATTACATCAAAAAACAAATGAAAAATTTAAAAATGAAATGCCTTCTGTATTAAATAAACATGATGATATTATAAATTTCTTATATTTTATTAACGATTTTAAACAATATAATCCTGATGTATATAATGAATTAATTATTAATATAAATGACTTTTTAACATTATATAAAGATTATCAAATTATTAGAGAAGAAAAAAAGAAATTAATGCAAGACGTTATATTTGACACCAAAGCTAAAATCTTAGATAATTTATCTTCTTTTATTTATAGTTTTAATAATAGTCCAGATTTAAGACTTAAATTAAATAATTCTATTGATAAATTAAATGATCTCCTAAATTTATATATAAATAAATTAAATATAAATATTGATCACATTAATGCTTTTAATGATTATTGATATAAATCTTTCCGCCAGAACCGCTTCCACTATGACCACTATAATCATCACCACCTCCTCCACCACTAAATTTTATAAAATTATTAACTATGTACATTAATATAGACATAAATAATAATCCTAATCCAATAAATAAAATTTTATTATCTTTCATTATAAGATTAAATATATTACCTATATTTAAATTTTGTTTTAAATACATTTCATTTAAACTTGTTAATGTTTCTACATATGCTCTTATTATAAATGTTATTAATTCTCTTAAATCAGTATTCATTATATTTATTGGATATCCTTTCACTATAGGAGCATCAGAAATTCCACTACCAATTCCAACTTTTCCAGTTTTTCCAAATTTATTAGCAACCTCTTTAATTTGTTTTTTTGATACACTACTTTCTTTTTTTGAATCTTTAGATCCTTTCGCATCTTTAGAACCTTTCGCACCTTTGGCACCTTTAGCATCTTTAGAACCTTTAGCACCTTTGGCACCTTTAGCGGATTTAGCGGATTTAGCACCTTTGGCATCTTTAGCGGATTTAGCATCTTTGGCATCTTTGGCACCTTTAGCATCTTTAGCACCTTTGGCATCTTTAGCTCCTTTGGCGGATTTAGCATCTTTAGCTCCTTTAGCATCTTTTGCTTCTTTTGCGGATTTTGCTTCTTTTGCTCCTTTTGCGGATTTTGCTTCTTTTGCTCCTTTTGCGGATTTTGCTTCTTTAGCATCTTTTGCTCCTTTTGCGGATTTTGCTTCTTTTGCCCCTTTAGCAGATTTTGCTTCTTTAGCTCCTTTTGCGGATTTAGCATCAGATTTGGCAGAATATTTAGCATCAGATTTGGCAGAAGATTTGGCGTCAGATTTGGCAGATGATTTGGCAGAAGATTTTGCGTCAGATTTAGCAGATGATTTGGCTTCAGATTTTGCAACTGCTTTTGCGACTGCTTTTGCGACAGCTTTTGCTACTGTTTTTGCGGCTGCTTTTCCTGCTGCTTTTGCGACTGATAGTGTAGCTGTTTTTGCGACATCTTTAGCAACTGCTTTTGCGACCGCTTTTCCGGCTGCTTTACCGGCTGCCTTACCTGCTGCTTTTGCTGTTTCTTTGCCAGCTGCTTTTCCAGCTTCTTTTCCAGCTGCTTTGCCAGCTGCTTTGCCAGCTGCTTTGCCAGCTGCTTTTCCAGCTGCTTTGCCAGTTGCTTTGGCTATTGCCTTAGCAATAACTTTTACTGCTGTTTTTCCAGCAGCTGAACCAGCCAATTTTCCTGCTGCTTTACCAGCTGATTTAGCAACAGTTTTAGCAACAACTTTTGCGGTTTCTTTTCCTCCATCAATGGCGGCTTTAGCTTTAGATGTTGACATTTTTGATAATGTTGATCCAGTCTCAGAATCGGAATCTACATCATCTGATGCTGGATCAGAACCCGGATCAGAATCCGAATCTGCTTCATCATCTGATCGTTCATCATCTTCATCTGATTCGTTTTCATCATCATCTTCACGTTCGTCATCATTATCATCTTGAAATCTTTCAATTGTATTATTTAAATAATTATTTTGATTATCTAAATTTATTATTTCTAATGCTATTTTATCAGGAATTTTTTTAGCAATTTTTTTAGCAATATTACTTATAGAAGAATTTGTATCTGAAGTATCAGTTGTACTCATATAAATAATTTATATAAAAAAAATTGATATAAATTATATTTATATAGAAATATAAATTATATATTATAATATTATGTTATATCCTGTTTGTCCAACATGTGGTCGCTTATTAGGAGATATTGAAGTAGAATTTACTGAAAGATACAATAAGTTAATTTCAAATGAATTCATAGTAAAAAAGGGTGGAAGTGCTAAGGATAAAGATTCAGAAAAAGAAATAGAAAAATTGTTTAATGAATATAAAATTAAAAAATATTGTTGCAAAATGAGATTAATCTCTTATTTTGATCATATTAAGTATATTATTTAACTGGGTTAAATTATTGTTTGGAATTATCATATACAATTTCAATAGCATCTTTATTTTCTTTATCTGGCATCGGATGAACTTTTTCATCATCACGACTATTAGAACTATCATTTGATTTAGTTAAATATTCAACAAATTCGCTCGCAATACTTTTTTTATCAACTATTATTGATACCATTTTTTTTAATTCATTCTTATGTTTATTCCATATAAAATCAGGGATTACTGGCGAATCTTGAGTTAATAATTCCATTTGATTTAAAATATTATCTATTATTTTAGAATCAATTTCATCTTTATTTGTTAATCTTTCATACATTAATATCTTTTCAATTACATGTGTAATTTTATTATATCCATTTGCCAGTTTACTATGTATACTTGACATTTTGCCTAACTCAAAATAATTCTGCATTACTGTTAATACTGTTGATATAAATGAAGCAGTTCCATTAATTATTGTTAACGCATTATTTTGAGCAGTATAATTTGTAAATATGGTTGTAGTATTAAATACTCCAACAATTACCGCAGGAACACCTAAATATTTATTAGTTTTATCATAATAATCAGCTGATTCCTTATGACATTTATAATAAACCTTACATTTAGAATACCAATATTTTAAAATAAGTCTAATTGAATCATTCATTTTTGTTGTGCTCTTGGGTGTTGAAATACTCATATTATTTTCAGACATTTTTATCTTTTATATTACAATATATTATAATATATAAAATAAACACAGTTATTCAATTAATTCTATAATCTTTCCTATTCCTCTTGTGCTACCTTCTCTAAAAAAGAATAGTATATTTTGCTCTAATATTTCAGGATTTCTCGCAAATTGAAATACACATTCATATTCATTCTGTTTATCTTCATTCTTTTTTACTTCCAATATCTTTGCTGTTTGTCTAATTGTTCTACAATGTAAAACTGGTTGATATCCTACTCTTAAATTTGTAGTTGTCGTATTAAAGATCTTAATAATTGATCTAAATTTAAAATATACGTTATCAATCATATTTCTATCTGTTATAATCATTCCTTTTTTAATTTGATTTATTGTTAGAACCTCTTTTGGATTATTAAATTTAATACAAGCATTACATACATTATTTGGTTCTGTATATTCAATAATTTGTCTATTATTATCATGAATACTTCTTATACGAATCTGGTAAAAATATGTCTTTTTTCTATATTCAGGCACATATCCATTTTCGAAATTTTGTGGGAAATATATAGGACCAATATAATAATTATTATTCACTTCTATCTTTTTATTCCATAATGATCCACTTACAACAATACCTAATCCACTTATTAAATATTTTACATCAATATACATAATTAAATCTTTCATTTGAATACTACTAACTATCTTCTCGTTCTTTGGGATTATTTTAAATATTTCATGTAATTTATTAATATTATCACCAGTTTTACATGACACAGGAATAATTGGAATTATATTATGATAATCATTCTTTTTAATATTATCTAAATAATCAGTTAAATTCGCATCTGAATCAATAAATGATAATTCCCTCTTAAACATTTTTCCATTAAATAATTTCTTTATTTGATTACATGTATTTTTATATACATCTTTTGGTGTCATATCAATCTTAGTCATTATAATAATAATTGGAATCTTTAAATATAATAATATACTTAGATGTTCTTCAGTAATACGAGTTACACCCATATTTGATCCAATAATAACTACTCCATAATCTATAAAACTTCCTAATATTCCTGATAATGTTGTCTTTAAATATTTTTCATGTCCAGCTAAATCTATTAAAGTCATCATTTTATTCATTTCCGGATACTTAATGTAATTATATGATAAACAACTCGTTCTACCAGTTTCTAATTCATGTTTATTTTTTAACACTAAACTTCTTGCATATCCTCTTCCATCATCCACTACATTTTTTGTTAAAACTCCAATAGTTGTACTTTTACCAGCATCTACTGATCCACCAATACAAATTTTAATATCATAAGACATATATTTATAGATTTCCTTAATAAATATAATTATTAAATATTATTTATATAATAATCAATTTTTATTATATAAGTTAATATATTTGAATGATATATAATACAAAAATTGAAAATAATCAACTACTAATAAAAATAATAGATAATAATAATGCTCATTCAATGAACATTAAATTAGTAGTAAATAATGATTCCATTAACATATTTAGAGAATTTTATTACAATATTCAAAAGAATACTAATTATATTAATATTATAGACACTACTATAATTGAATATAGAGATAATTCTATTAGATTTGAATCAGATACTTATCAATATAAAATTAATAAAAGTAATGAAATTACCGAACTTATTGATAAAATTATAACAAATTTAATGATATATCAATTAGATATGGATAGTCCAAGAGCAAATATAATAGGAAAGAATAAGGGATTTATTTAGAAAAATTGATTTTATATATTATTACTTCTTATTTATTTTTATATATAAGAAATAAAGAATGGCTCTCTCAAGATTTGATCAAGTTAGGGAGTTGGGCTTAGCTGCATATCCCCACGCGTATGAAACAAATTTTAAGTTCGATGATTTTATTAAGCATAATACTATTGAAAATGGTGTAAAATTAAAGGATATTACTTTTAAGTTAGTTGGAAGAGTTCTATTAAAAAGAGAAGCAAGTAAGAAATTATATTTTTATACACTTCTTGTTGATGGAAATGAAGTCCAAGTGTGCTCAAATTTAGGTGATTATCTAAATGCTGAAGGAGTTGTTATTGATAAGGATTCCGAAGATTTCAAATATAATAAGAATATTTTTATGGGAGACATTGTTGGATTTACTGGCTTTGTTGGTAAGACTGATAAGTCTGGAGCTCTAATTATATTTTCAACAAGTGGACAAGTATTAGTCCCCTGTTTAGAAATTATTCCTAAAGAACATTTTGGTGTTGCTGATCCTGAAATCAGATTTAGCAAGAGATATCTTGATCTAATTACTTCGTCCTCTGTAAGAAATATATTTACTTCAAGATCAAAGATTATTAGAACTATGCGAAATATCTTAGATGATGAAGGTTTTATGGAAGTTGAAACTCCCATTTTGGGAAATTCTTATGGTGGCGCTAATGCTAAGCCTTTCAAAACATTTATGAACGATTTAAAGCAAGATATGTTTATGAGAATAGCTCCAGAGTTATATCTAAAACAATTAGTTATTGGAGGATTTAATAAAGTTTTTGAGATAGGCAAACAATTTAGAAATGAAAGCCTGGATACCACCCACAACGTTGAATTTAGTTCAATTGAGGTCTATTGGTCTCCAGCTGATTATAATAATATGATGTCTCTTTGTGAAAAGTTAATTTCTCAAATTGTTTTAGCAATTCACGGCAAGTTTCAGGTCGTATATAAATATGAAGGAAATGATGTAGAATTAGATTTTACGCCGCCATTTAAAAGACTAGATATTTTAGAAACATTAAGAATAAAGACTGGTTATCCTTTTATTAATTTAGACACTGAAGAAACAAGATTAGAATTGATTGAATTGTGTAAGAAGAAAGATATTAAGTTTCCTCCACCTTATACAACTGCCAGAATTTTAGATAAGTTAATTGGAGAATATGTAGAAGTTGATTGTGTTCAACCTACATTTTTAATGCATCATCCGATTATCATGAGCCCCTTGGCAAAGCCTCATAGAAATGATCCTCTATTATCTGAAAGATTTGAAATGTTTGTATGTTGTAAGGAATTAGCCAATGCTTACACAGAATTGAATAGTCCATTCATTCAACGTGATAATTTTATGAAACAAATGAAAGATAAAAATGGAGGTGATGAAGAAGCTCAGATACCTGATGATGACTTTGTTAAGGCCTTGGAATACGGATTACCACCTACTGGAGGTCTTGGGATAGGAATTGATAGATTAGTTATGTATTTAACTAATCAAACAAGTATTAGAGAAGTATTGTTGTTTAATATTAGAACCGTTTAATCATGTTTATTTTATAAAAAAATTGATATATTTATAATATATAATAATTTAATTCTTTAAGTATATTAGTGTTATGGCACATTCTTGCCAGAGGCCATCAAAGTGTGTTAGCGGAATTTTATGTGAAAACACAAAAACAGATTTCTGTTGTTGGCATGAAGATAGGAGGAAAAACAAGAACCTCTTTTATCTTGACAAGTATGGAGAGATTGATCCAACACCTTATGGAATTACTATTCCTGCGGATATCCATTACTGTCCATCTTGTAGGACAACTAAAGAAACTTTAGCAGAAATTATTGAGAGATTATATCAGGTTCTTCCAGATCCTGAATCATATCAACGAATTCAGACTATTGATAAGATTATGCGCGAAAGAGAGGCAAGAAACAAACTGATTGAAAAGTTACGTAAGTGTTATTATAACAAAAAGAAATAGTAATTATAACAATTTATTTTATGTGATAGTATATATATATATATGGATTTCGAATCAAAATATTTAAAGTATAAACAAAAGTATTTAGAATTAAAAAAACAATTAGGTGGTATAATTGGAAATAGAGCTAATTATGAATATAAAGTATATAAATATTGTAATGAAAGATTAGCAAAATCTGTAGCGGAGAATAAAAGTATTGTTGAATATATTGAAAATATGTGTTTAGAAACAGTATATTATTTTTTGAGTGAATTACATAAGACTAATAAATTAGATGAATTTACTGCCTTATACAATGAAAAAACAAAAGGAGTATTATCAGGTGCTATACATGTTGAACCATTAATTGAGGTATTTAAAACTGGTAATGAAGGCAATATTCGCGAATATTTAGATAAAAATTTAAATATTAGAATTAGTATGACACTATTAGATATGGTTGTTAAATTTATATTAGGAAAGAGTCCATCATTTAAAAAAGTAAGTGGATTTTTTGACGATGAAATAAGATTAAGAGATTCTCATACTACAATTGATAAAGACAGAACTCGTGATGAAATGTGTCTAAAAGAATTTTATGCTCCAAATGAAACTGGAAAAGTTGAAGGAAATAAAGATTGTTTACCAATGGTTGATTTATTAGAACCATATACACTTCTTGAAAAAGCTAAATATTCTGAAGCCGATATAATAAAATTTAATGTGGGTAGTAATATTTTTACTGCTCCTTCTCAAAATTTAACAGTTGATGTTTTTGCTGCTGGATTATCAGGCCATACAATTGATATTTTATTATTAATGACAACATTCGTATTTAATAAGGTTAAAAAAGAAAATGTATTTTTAATGGTTTACACATGTTTAATTTGGATGTTAAATTATTTCCACCACAGTTTAAGAGAAATTGTTGCGATTGCTTTTATATTTATAGATGATGCTCATAATAGAGATATTTTATTAGAGTTATTCAAAAAAGTAAGTGTATCTGGAAATGAATATAAAGAAAAAATAGATAATGTTTTTGAAATGTTAGAAAAAGAAATATATATATTAAATAAAAAAAAATATATACCTGATTATCCAATGGTTGGAAATAAAACATTATTTGAAGCTTTATTATTAGGAAATGCTGATAAATCTATTAAATCAAGATTAAATTTAATAGAAACAAAAGAAAATATGGTTAAATTTTTAAATTTATTACACACCATAAAAACAAACTTAAGTTTAGAATTACCTTAATTTATATAATTATATAATTATTTATTACTAGTTTTTAATTTAGTATATTTTTCTACTAAATCATTATACTTTAATACAAGATCTTTCTTTTCTTTTAAGACTGCTTTTAATGCTTGTTTTAATTCATCTATTTCTTTTATATACTTTTCTTTAGTCTCATTTATTACTTCTTCTTGTTTTCCTAATACATCTTCTACTTTTTGTTTATAATATATCTCCGCATCTTTAATTTGAATTGACCATGTTTTTTGATTGGGAGGTAATCCTACCGCACACACAATATATTTATCAGCATTATCTTTATTAAGCAATCTCCCACCTAATCTAAATTTTTTAACAACTTTTTTTCCTTCCTTTACAAATGAAAAATATCTTATTTCAGTTCCTAATGGAAGGGCTTTTAATTCATCTATATCACCTATTAATGTATAACCGATTAATTTTTCATCTATTTCTTCTTTTGTATATTTTTCCTGTAATGTTTGTTTTGGTCTTTTATATTCATCATTAGCTAATCTTGTAGTCATTATTATTACTATATATTAATATATATTTAAATTATAAAAAAATTGGGAATTATTAACTTAGTTTTAATTAACTGATTAAAGATCAGATACATTTGTTAATTTTTCATATGTAATTCCTGCTTTTTCCATATTATTTATTAGTAAAACTATGTCACTTTTTGTTTTGGTTTGAATTCCGATGATAACCGGGCCAGTTTCTTTATTAATTATTTTTGTATATCTAAAATAAATAATATCGTCATTTTTACCTAAAACTGTAAGAATAAATTCTTTTAATGCTCCAGCACGTTGAGGAAATTCTATCTTAAAATAATGTTTTAATCCTTCATAGATTAGGGATCTTTCCATAATTTCAGTCATTCTAAATACATCTGAATTGCTACCAGATATAATTGATACAACATTCTTATTTTTAATTTCTTCTGCCATTATATCTAAAGCACATAAGGAAAGTACTCCAGCTGGTTCAATAATAAGACCCCCTTCATTATACATTTCGATAATCTTTGAACACACATGTCCTTCATCAATAAGGATAATATCATCTAAATTCTTCTTACAGATTGGATAATTTAAATCTCCTACACGTTTAACAGCTGCTCCATCTACAAAAGTATTAATTTTATCTAATTTAATGACTTTATTTTGTTTAAATGATTCATACATTGAAGGTGATCCTAATGGTTCAACTCCAATAATTTTTGTTAATGGTGATAATTCTCTAATATAAGCAGAAACTCCTGCTGATAATCCACCTCCGCCAATTGGAAGAAATAAATAATCAAGCGATCTATTTGCTTTCATTAATTCTTCTACAATCTCTAAACCGACGGTTCCCTGACCTTCAATTACTTTTTCATCATCAAATGGATGAACAAATTCTTTAGATTTTTCTAAAGAATACTTTTTTGAAATATCAAAAGATTCATCAAAGTTATTACCTTCTAAAAAGATATTTACATATTTCCCACCAAACTTTTTTACTTTGTCAATCTTTTGTTTTGTTGTTATTTTTGGCATAAAGATATCACCAGGAATTTCTAATTTGTTACAACTATATGCTACACCTTGCGCATGATTTCCGGCGGAACAACTTACGATTCCATTTTTATTTTCAAGAGAATTCATTTTATTAAATGCTCCTCTAATTTTATATGATCTAACAGGAGTTAAATCTTCACGTTTTAGAAAGATATTTGTTAAATATTTTAAAGATAAGTCATGGTGATAATTAAGAGGTGTTGATGGAAAAAGTGATCTGATTAAAGTAGCAGCCCTTTCAATGTTTTTAATTTTTGGATAATATATGTTCATTTTTGTTTGTTGTTAAAATATTTAATAATATATTATTAAATAATCAATTTTTTATAATGTTGGAGATTTAAGAATATTTGTTAAAGCTTTTCTCATTTTATCTTTAGAACGTGTTGTAAAAAATATATAATTTCTTGAATATGATAAATTATATGTTTTACCAGGTATTTTCATATAAAATGTCATCTTAGTTAATTTGTCTTTATTATAAATATTTAGCACAATCCCACCACCCTTTAATTCACCATTTAAATTAATAAATTTAATTAGACCACCTGGTTGAACTACATTTATATTTTCATTATGAATATAGGTCATGCCTTCTAATTCATCTTTATATTTGTTATAATGTTCTACAAGAAATTCGTTCATTATATTAAATATAGAACAGATAAAAATATATAAGAATAAATTAATAAAAAAGATATGAGTAATTTTGATTGGGTCACATCATTTGATGAAAATAACATTTATTTAGTGGGATTAGAAAATAAATATAAAACAAGTTGTAAATTATCGTTAAATGAAATTATTAATACTAACATTGAAAAGAAATCTGTTGATATATTTAATTTTAGTGTTGAAAATGAAGCAATTAATAATAAAATGAAAGAAATTATAACAATTGCTAAGTTTGAAGATCATAAAGATTTAGATTTATTAGAAAAGGAAGCATTAATTATTATTTATATAAATAGATTTTTATTAAAGAATAAATTAAGTGAAGAGGATAAACCTTTTTTTATTAGTTTATTTAAATGGATACAAAATGTATCTGATTACTTAGCGACTAAATTAAATTTATCTAAAATCACACATTCTAAAAGATTTAAAGAAGAATTTCTCATTAATAGATGTTCTTATAAATTTTGTAATTATAAAGACAATTGTGAATTTAATTATGATAAGAAAAGTAAAAAATGTAATTCTGATCACTATGTACATAACATGGTAAGTGCTGATTGTGATAGTTTAATTGATTATTTAGTTACTAATGATTTAGAAAAAACTAATCATCAAAATGAAATGATGAAGTGTATTAATACATTAATGTTTGTAATAAATCATATGTATAATGAATTAAAGAATAAATTATATTATAATAACACTAAAACCGAAGAAGATTTACATCAAAACAATAATTGCTCTGATAAGACAGTTAATACTACATCCAGATTTGAAGGATTAAAAGAACCAGGAAAGAGAAATGATAAATTCTTTAATAATGATAGACGTGATGATAGACAAAATGATCGCCGTGATTTTCATGGAGGAGGAGGAGGAGGTGGTGGTAGAGGAGGAGGAGGTAGAGGAGGTAGAGATGGAGATAAATCATTTTTTAAGAAAAGACAAAATAACATTTAGCTAATGATTGAAAGTGAATTTAAATATTTAATTAAATATTTAAATTAATTTAACTTTCATCATCTGTATCAATTGTATTTTCATAATTATTATCTTTAAATTCAGTTAAAGATATACTTGATACTAAATTATCATTAAATAATCCTTTAATTTGGATATTTTTTGAGATATATTCAGCACCATCTTCTGGCAATAATTTAATATATTCATAAATTTCAGAATCCTTATCCAAAAGATCTTGTTCGTCAAGAGTTTTAAATATAGGAAACTTGTGTTCAAATAATTCAGGAATTACATCTATTTCATTATTTTGAATTTGTTCTTTCATTATCTTATATATTTTTTTATCAGCATTAAATATATTTTTAAATTCTTCCCATTTCTCCTTATCACGCTTTAACTTATTTTTTTCTTCATCTACAGTAAACTTTTCCTTAATTATTTCATTCTCATATTCATGTAAATTCTTATTTAAGTTTTCTAATTGATTTAATTCTTCTTCCTTTAAACGACTTAATTCTGCTATCTTCTTTTGTAATTCTTCTAAATCAATGTCTTCTTCTTTACTTTCTTTATTGTCTTCATCACTTGTAATAACTATTTCAGTATTAATTGGTGGCATTCTAACATTTATTTCAGATGATACATTGACATCATCTTTATTATTTATATTATTTATATTATTTATATTTTCAGTTGTATTAGAACTATTATATTGAATTTCAAATGGTAAATCTGTAATTTCAGTCTTTTGAATACCAGTATTATTTGAAGAAATATATATAACTTTATTATTTTTTATCTTATAAATACCATTTACATAACCATTTTTAAATTCTTTTAAACAGCAATTATTTAAATTGCTCAACTTAAAAAGACGAACAATTGCTCCATCTTTATTTTCATATATGTCAAATATTGATTTATTAATTTCTAATATATAATACATAGTCATACATATTATTTAACTTTTATATAATATAAATGAATAATAATATAAATACTAATATTATGAATAATAATGATAATATAAATAAGAAAGATTCAAGACAAGGTAAGGATAAAGGTAAACGTAAAAGAAATGGATTTTATAATAAAGGAGTTTGGTATCCAAGAAAAAATAAGGTGAACAATAAGGTTGAAAATAAGATTGAAGATAAGGTTGAAAACAAATTTGAATCCCCTATTAAAGGAACATCTCCTCCAAGAATTAATCCTGTTATGAATCAGCAACATATCATTATTCGTTCTACAACAAATCCTGCTAATATGAGAATCATTCCGGTAGGATCAAATATGCCATTATTATTTAATAATAATTTAATGAATAGTATCTTTCAAAAAAATCAAGAAACAAATCAATCAAAATCAGATGAAAATAAATTATTACACACTATTGATAGTGTTCAAACAGAAGAATTACAATATGAAGAATTAAATAATATTGAAACTATTGATGATTTAATTCGTATTGGTGAAGAATATAATATAATAGATAAGAAAAAATATCCAATTAATATGGTTAGATTAAAAAATATTGTTGAACCTTTAAAAGAATTAAAGAATGTAATTGGTATGGAAAGCGTTAAGAAAAACATATTTGAACAATTATTATATCTTCTACAAGAATTAAATGAAAGTAATATGATGCATACCGTTATTGAGGGGCCTCCTGGTGTAGGTAAAACTTTACTTGGAAAAATATTAGCAAAAATATATTATAAATTACATTTCTTAAAGAAACCAGAAATAATAAATGAACAACAAGAATTAAATAATATTGCGAATCATTTAATGCAGATGTTAAATCCTGAAGGAGCACAAGAACGCGAAAAAGAGAGAGAGAAAGAAAGAGAAAAAGAAAAGGAAAAACAAAAAGAAGAAGAATTTAAGTTTAAAATTATTAGAAGAAGTGATTTAGTAGGACAATATGTTGGATCCACAGCAATAAAAACTCAAAAAGTAATTGATGAAGCTCTTGGTGGTGTATTGTTTATAGATGAAGTATATTCATTAGGATCAAGCAATGATAAGAGTGATTCATTTTCAAAAGAAGCAATTGATACCCTAAATCAAAATTTGACAGAAAATGGAGATAAATTTGTATGTATTATTGCTGGATATGCGAATGAAATTGATAGATGTTTCTTTTCACAAAACGAAGGATTACGTCGGCGCTTTCCATTCAAATATACAATTGAAAAATATGATCCAAAAGAATTAGCACAAATATTAGAATTTAAAATTCATGAATTAAAATGGACACTTGATAAAGATCTATCATTAGAAATAATTGAAAATTTTATTAAGAAAAACAAAAAGAATTTTGAAAATTTTGGAGGAGACATTGAAAATTTTCTATTAAATATTAAAATCAAACATTCCGTTAGAATATTTGGGAAAAATCCAAAATTAAAAAAAATTATAAATATGGAGGATATTAAGTCAGCATTTGATGTATATTTAAAAGCAAAGCAAGATAAAGAACTCCCACAATTTGTTAAAGATATGTATATCTGAATAAATTAATGGCGGAGCCATGAAATGCTTCGCATTTCGTTTTTTCTTCATTTATTCGGTATTCTGGGAGATATTCTGAATCCCATTCTTGATCCCCTTTTTGATACTTTTCTTATTTGTTTTCCCTTATTTAATCTTTTTTTTGGTTTATATATATTATATCTTCCAGTAATATCATAAGTATTTCCTGAATATAAATAAGTTGCCATTGGTGCTAAATAATTAAAGTAAGGTGGATAAATTATTAGACCATAAGGATCTCCGCGGATATCATAACTCATTAATCTTGTATTTCTTGTTGGCATCCATAAATAAAAATCTTCTCTTATATCCCATATAGAGAAAATATACATTAATAATAAAATGATTACAATTACAACGAAAAGGCTCATATTATAATACCTTACAAAAAAATTGATAATCTAAATAATTATTAATATAAAGATTCTTGTATATTAAATAATAATTATGGCGACCAATTATGATACATTAACAAAAGAATATATTCAGATAGTGAATGAAATGACAACTTGTATGATGAGGATGGATGAACTGAAAGTATTAGCAAATGAAAAAGAAGAGGCATTAAAGAAGCATAATAAAGATGTTGTTTCTAAACCTCAAACATTAATTGACCCTTCAAAAAATGTAATTATGAAAGACATTTCAGATGATGAATCTGATAAGTCAGACTCTGATGACAGTGTTGAATTTATAAAAAACTTATCTGATGATGAAGATAAAAAAGCTGTTGAGACAAAAACTCCAGCAAAAACAGCAACCGCGAGAGGAAGAGGCCGTGGTCGCGGTCGCGGCCGCGGCCGTGGTGCTAAAAGTGGCGGAGATGTTTAAAGAATTGACGACGTGACATGTCATAAAAATTATAATTTGTATTTCCAGCAATTTTTTATAAAAATTGAATTTAATTTATATTACAAATAATTTATTTTTAATATATGGTATTATTAGGTGAGGGATATGTAAATAGTGTAAGAGACTATAATTCCATACAATTTTTAAAAAAAAGTGAAAAAATTAATATATCATCACATAATCTTAAATATAAAGAACAATATGAACGACATAGATTATCTAACCTCTCAAAAGAATCGGGTTCTAATGGGATATCTGGAAAAAAAGAATATACTAACAACACATCTTCAGAATTTAAAAAAATATCAAATTTCAAATCCGAATCAGAATCAAGAAAAACTGATTATGATTCGGATTAATAATAGTTTACACAAATGCGATATAAATAGATGTATTAAAAAATCGTCATATAAATACAATGAAAAATATTATTGCTGGTTTCATAAAATAGATTTAGAAATGAATCAATGAGTTTAGAGTTTACAATTGGAGAAAAAATTGATTATTTATTTATATAAACATATAAATAAATAATACTATAATTATAATAATATCGTATTAGATGAATGAATTAGATGGAATTCGACAGTATTCCAGTAGAGGGAGGCAAAATTTACCTGAAGATTCAAGACCTGTGTCTCCAATGACATATAAACAAATTAATTCATTATTAGATCATATGAATTCAATGATTGATTTACGATTGGCAAGAAACGTTGATGGAAAGCCATGTATTTGTCTTCAAAAAATGCATCATCATATAGCGATGATTTTTGAAGATACTGGATCACATATTAATCCATTAAGTTATGGACAAAATATGGCAAGAGATAATGTATCATTTCATGCGGAGCATAACGCTATTCAAAAGTTAAAGAATCGTGAGACAAAAAAGTTATTACCTATAAATATCTTTGTGTTAAAAACTACTTTAACTGGTGTAATTGGTAATTCTAAACCATGCTCACATTGTTTAGGTGTAATGTTAACTCTTCCGCAGAAGAAGGGTTATAAAATTTCAAATATTTACTATACTAATACGGAAGGAAATATTGAAAAGAAGAAATTAAATGAATTGCTTAATGAAGAACTTCATATAACAAGACTATTTTTTGACAAGGGTTTTAAACTGAGGCTAAGCAAGAATTAGCATTTATTTATGATATTTAATACATGATTAATGTTAATCATTTCTGAAGATCCATTCACAATTTTATCATAACTTCTACACATTTCCATGAATATTTTTGATTTATCTTCATCTGAAATATCATTATTTGTTAATAATTCTTTTTTTAATAACAAATATATTTCTTCAAATGAATATCCTTCATTTATAATATAATTGGTATATTCAATTGTATCTAATTTATCATTATAAATTATATCTTTAATATTAATATTAATATCATCATCAAAATACTTGATAAGAATTTTTTTATCTTGAATGTTTTTTCTATTTAAAAATATTAATTTTTGTAAGTTATTTATAGATTTTCTTAAATCATCTTTAATTATTTTATGTTTGTTTTCTTCATCAATTTTTATGTTTTCTTTTAACATTATATCTTCTAATATAGTTTGAATGTTTAACGATGATAATGTTTTAAATCTAAAGACAGCACATCTTGATAGTAGTGGTGGAATGATCTTGTTTATATAATTACAAATTAATATAAATCTTGTATTTGTTGAAAACTTTTCTATTATACGTCTCAAAGCAAATTGAGAATCGCTTGTCATCGCATCCGCTTCATCTAATATAATGATCTTAAAATCATTATCCGCTGATTTTTGTGAAAATGTCTTGATCTTTTCACGAACAACTCTAATACCTCTTTCATCTGAAGCATTCAGTTCCAACACATTATCAGAATAATTTGTTTTATATAATTGTTTACATATTGCGATTGCTGATGATGTCTTTCCAGTTCCAGCTCCACCATAAAAGATCATATGAGGGATATTTCTATTTTGAACCATATCTATAAAGATATTTTTTATGTCTTCTTGATTTTTAATATCATCTAATTTTGAAGGACGATATTTTTCAATTAAAGGTAATTGCCGATTCATAATAAAATTATTGAATTATATTTATATTACAATTATACATTATATATTTATTAATCAATTTTTTGCGAAAAAATTGATTTTTATATCTCTTTAACATAACATATATAAATTATATTAAAGAGTAAGATGTTTAAGCTTCTACAAATAAATATGGTTACTACCTCTAAGACTAATTGTTTTAATGAATCTTGTGGAATTTGTAAGGAAGATAATAATAATTACTGTATCAATTGCTCATCTACCGGAAATACTTATTGTAGTGTTGTAATTGGTGATTGCGGTCATGCGTATCATGAACATTGTTTAACTCAGTGGCTTAAGATGAGACGAGTGTGCCCATTGGATAATAAGGTATGGATTAGTAAGATTAAAGGCTAATCGTGAATGAAAGGGGATGGAAAAAAATTGATATTTTTTATTTATATAAATTTATATAAATAATTAATACTAATAGATTAAAATGGCATCTGCCATTGATTTTTGTCTTCCTAACAAGGACCTGACATATGCGGAACAGTTTAAGATAAAACAGAATTTTGTGCGAAAGTTATTTAGTTCTGAAGAGATCACATATCATGAATCTATTCATACCAACTACCGGAACAAACTACGATTTACCTTAGGGAATGATTATGATTATTCCAAAATTGTTATTGGATATAATAACCCCAAGTTTAAGAAATCATTAATGGTTTCTGCGCGTGATTTCCCACACCTTAGCGATCAAATGAGAGAACTTCTCATTCTATTTGAGGATTATATTAATGAGAAACAAGTTTTTAGAAACATTACATTTGATAAGAAAACAATTGAAGAGCGATTTATAAATTTGTATGGAAATATAAATTTTATCACATCTTTCAATGTTCATGAAACCATGATTATCATTAGTTTGGATCGGATAAATAATCGCGAAACAATTCCAGAATTAGTTCAGATTTATACTGATATGTTTCAAACATTCCGTTCCAAGATAACATCATTTTACATTAATATTGATAATAGTACACCTTCAATTCAATATAACAAACCATACATTTTAGAGAAGCTTCACGACTTTATTGATTATCGTAATTTTGAGTTTCGTAGAACCGAATCTTCTTTCTTTCAAACTAATACTTACATGACAAGTATCATGTATTCACGGATTAAAGAACTAGTTAAAAAATATAGCACCGATAGTGATATCATTTTTGATCTATGTTGCGGAACCGGAACAATTGGAATTTATTGTGCTTCTTTGTGCCGTAAGGTAATTGGGATTGACACATGTCAGTCTTCAATTGATGATGCAAATAGAAATGCAAAATTAAATAACGTATCAAACTGTAATTTCATCTGTGATAAGATTGAAAATGTATTTGATAGTTATCTTGAAATATATAAACCACTCAATAAGTTTATTATTATTGATCCTCCTCGGAGTGGGCTTCATGGTAATATGACTCAGTATATCAACAATAGTGGTTGTAATTATGTCATCTATGTTTCATGTAATCAGGAAACTATGATGCGAGACATTGAAATGATGCCAAACTATAAAATCACAGACAAGGATATGTATGACATGTATCCAATGACTGATCATGTAGAAGTGTCATGTGTATTGGAAAGGATTGAGAAGATAGAATTGATCAAACCCTTTGAACATGTTATTGGAATATTTGGCGAAAATTACTTTGATGAGTTAAAGAATGAAATCAAATGGAAACAAGACTATTTCACACTTGTAAATGAAGGTGTTGAAAGAGTAGTTCGTGAGAGGAGACTAACTGGATTCCAAAGTAATTCTGATGCTATAATAAAATATAGTGATAAGGAAATGATTCCTGAAAAATTTAGTTTACGTGTAGCGCATGTTAAGAAAACAATTGAAGATAGATTCAAACTTCAATTTGATTCTTGTCTTATAAATTATTATGTTAATCAGGAAGATTATATGCGATTTCATAAAGATGATGTAGGAGTTACAAAAAGTCCAAATATTATAACAGTATCTTTTGGTGAAACAAGAGAGTTTCAAGTTAGATTGAGGGCCGACAAAGATATCAAATATTATTTTGAGTTAAAGAATGGAGATGTCTTTAGGATGTTTGAGAATTGCCAAGATCTATATGATCATTCAATTCCTCCTGTTCCAAATGGGATTTCAAAGGGTGGAAGAATATCTCTTACATTTCGGGTGCTAAAAAATTGAGCCGTTGCCTTCGGCTTCCTACTAATTTTTTATTTGATCATTTTTGAAAAAATGATCAAATAAAAAATTGATATTTTAATTTTATACAAGAATGTTATTTAACATATTATTATAGTATTATAAAATGGTTAAAAATACTAAAGGAGGGTCTTCCCACAAGAAGATGGCACGAAAAAATGAAGACGATTATAAAGAAATGAAAGTCAATTTAGACGTTGATTTTAAGCTTTATAACATGGTCGTATTAATTGACAAAAATCTTGGAAATTGTTTTACTGCCGAAATACTGCACTTTTTAGGCGATAAAAAGAAATATCCATCTCAGGTAAAAATTCTACATCAAAGGGGTAAAAGCGCAAAAAAAGTATTTGATCGCACACAATCTCGCATTGCCTTGGTTTCACTCGTAACGGATTTTAGACTTGAAGGAGGATGTATTGGATATGTTGAAGAATTATTGGTAATTGATCATTTAAATGCGTATTTAGCAAATAAATTAATTGAACCAGATGTGTTTGATTTGCTTAATAAAAAGATGAATTCCAGAGTAGATGATAAAGCAGATGATTCTATTAATGACGGATTTATATTTGATCGTGGTGATTCAAAACCAGTTGAAAATCAAACAAAGATAACTGAAAATGTTGAATATATTAATAGCGTGGAGGTTCCAGAACCAGAAATCAACATAGATGATATCTAAATTTTTATTTATAAATAGTTAAATCAATAATTGGTTTTACATTAATTGAATATAAAAAATCATCATATATTGTAGAGCATTTTGTTTTCATTTCATAGCATATTATTTTTTTACTACTAATTAATTTATTTATTATATCAATTGAATTATTAGAAAAAAATAATGAATTATAAATACTCCATTCTTTATTCCATTTATTTTCTAATAATTTTATTTTATTTATAAAAATATCTTTTTGATTACGAATAATTACACCTGGAAGAGGAAGTATAAATTGACTGTCATTAAAATTATTTATTTTTTCAATTACTGACTTAAAATCTGGTGTGATATTATTAAATTCTAATAACATATTAATATGATCTGATTTTGTAGAAATACTTGGTATATTACCCATTATGTGTATAATAATATTATATTAAATATATCTTTATAAATAAAAGTGTGTATAGATTTTATAAAAATATTATAAGTTATAAATATGATGAATTTTATAATAATTACTTTATTAATTACAATTATAATTGCGATATTATTACATTTAAACATATTTAATATTAATGATTTATTTCATTCTGATGTAGAAAATAAAGATTTAGAAAAATTTATTTTAGATAAAAAAAATTTAGATAATAAAAAAATACCAGATATAAAATTAGAAAGTAAAGAGGTTGAGGCTAAAAAAGGTAAAGAGGTTGAGGCTAAAAAAGGTAAAGAAGTTGAAGATAAAAAATTAGATACTAAAAAAGGCAAAGAAGTTAAAAATGAATCAGACGATAAATTAAGTTCTAGTTCAGATGATAATCGTTTAGGCGACTTAAATTTTGATCATTCAGATATATTTAGTGATCATAATTTAGATGAAAGTGATATGTCATTTGATGGATTAATAGATATTAAAAATAATCAAAAACATATTACTAATTTAAAAGATCAAAAAAATGAAATAAAAAATGAAATTAAGAATGAAATTAAAAAAGAATTAAACAAAACAAGTATAGTAAATGAAAAATTATTTAAGGATTTTCAAAAATATATGAAAAAAGTAAATGATAAAAAAAATATAATTCAAGTTAGTAAAATGCATAAATTAGCTAATGAAATTTCTAAAAAAAAATATGAAACAACACAAAAACCAGTAATTAAAAATATACAAATAGATAATAATTTGTTAAAAGATCATCGCACAATGATACAACCTCAAAGTAGCGGAGAACGTATACGATTGGAAGAACCAAATTATACTTCAGTCGCAAAACATACTGAAATTGATAACTTTGATTTAACTGATACTATTAGCGGTATCATAAATAATGAATTGAATAATGCGAATTAAATAAGTTTTAAATAAATTAATTAATTATATATATAGTATATTATTAATGGAAAATTTTGAATTAAAGGCTAAAATATATTTAGCATCAAAAATTATTGTTATATTTGCCGCTTTCAATTTGTCATTATCTGCTATAAATAAAAATTATAATTTAATTGAATTTTTATCTACAAGTTTCCCATATTCATATCAACAAATTATTCAACGCATAATTTATTTTATTATATTTATATCAACAGTGTATATAACTTTTGAACGTAAGACATTCTTGCCATTCTTAGATATAAGTGTAGCACCGGTTAATAGATTCCTATCTGAATCAAAACAAAAAGATTTTGAATTAGAAGTTGTTATTAATGCGAAAGGAGGTCAGAAAGTTATTTATTGGGCATCAAATAAAAAAGTAGAAAAAGAAGACAAATTATCTGATCATGAAGAAGCTTATGGAAAATTTGAAAATAGTGGTGTAAGTATTGTTGATGCGGAAGGAAAGGCTAAATTATATGTAAAATGTCCTCAAAAATATTATGTAATGTATAATAAAATATTGCCACAACATATACATTATAGAATTGTAACAGATGGTTTGTTAGGAGAAGTTAAAACTGTTAACTTAAATTGTTAAACAAAATTGTTAAGTCAAAAATAATTATATTTATTAATTATATGAAGGATTATTTTAATATAATTAATGGTAGTTTTTTAAATAATTTACAAATAAGTGAATCATCCTCAAGTATTGGTATTAAAGATTTCTTGTTAAAAAAAGATAACGCGGCTGTATTAAATATAATAATTAAAGAAAATGCCAGTTATAAATTATTAAATAAAAAAGAAATTAAAATATTAAAAGATTTTTATAATTCAATGACTAAATATGATGATAAAATAAATAATAAATATATTAAAAATTTAATATATCGCTTATTAAGTTTATCAAATGATGAATTATTAGAATTTTGTGTTAAAAATAAAATTGATGGTTTATTTTATATTGATACTATTTTTTTCAATGGAACTACATATTTAGGTATGGCAGAAGGAAAAAATAATATATCTAATTCTAAATTTTATAAAGATGATAATTTTTTAAAGAAATATGCTGAAATTATCAAATCAATTTTAAATGTATACATTGATGTATCAGATGATATGGTTAAAAAAATAATAAATTATGAAATTAATTTATATGAATTAAAAAAAACAAATGAATCTAATAGAAGTATTAATGATATTGTAAATTACTATGATATAACTGAATTTAATAGTATCAATTTTAATTTTCAAAATTTAATTAAATTATTATTAAAAGATATTCCTTATGAGAAAAAAATTATTATTGATTCTAAATTACCATTTACTTATTATGATAAAATTGATGAATATTTAGGTAATGTAGATTTTAAATATTACATTATATGGTGTATATTAAATGGAATCTCATCTTTTACATTTGGAGAAGCAAATAAAAATAAATTTGAACTTATAAAAATATTTAAGGGAATTAAAAAACAAGATATAGAAAAAAAACAAATTGGAATTATGAATATGGCATTAGGTCATTTAATTAGCAAAGAATATTACAATTTAATTGATCCAAAAATTAAACCAAGAATGGATAATTTAGTAGAATATCTTAAAAGAGCATTTAAAGAAAGATTAATTGATAATAAATGGATGGATGAAAATACAAAAAAAATGGCAATTCAAAAATTAGAAAATATGAAAGTTAATATTGGAAATGGATCTTTAATAGATTTTAATTCAATGTCTGATATGACACCTGTATTTGTTCATAATTTATTTATTATTAATGAATTCTTATTTACAGATGCTATGAATGAATTAGTTAAATACAAACAAAAATTTATTGGTAATATTTATGAAATTAATGCATATTATAGTCCAACAAAAAATCAAATGACATTTCCTTTTGGTATATTACAACCTCCTTTTTTTTATAACAAAAATTGGAATAATTTAGAAGTTGTTGCTTATAATTTTGGCGCAATTGGTAGTATAATTGGACATGAATTGATTCATGGATTTGATGATCAAGGAAGATTATTTGACAAAGATGGACACTTAAATAATTGGTGGAAACAAGAATCAGAACAAAATTATAAATTAATAACTAAAAAAATTGGTGATATTTATAAAACATATGGTATTAATCCAGAATTAACAATGGGTGAAAATATAGCTGATATTGGTGGTGTTAGAATATCTTTAACAGCTTTAAAAATATACTTACAAGATAATAAGAAGGAACTTGATAAAAAATTAATTGATATGTTTATTAAAGCTTGGGCTATGATATGGAGACAAAAGAAAACACCACAAGAAGCAGCAGCGCGATTAATAAATGATCCACATTCACCAGTTAAAGAAAGAGTTAATATACCATTAAATAATTTAAGAGAAATTAATCCTGATAAAAATGATATAATAGAATTATGGTAATTGAATGACTGAATGGCTGAATGGCTACGCCATGAAATGCGAAGCATTTCGTTTTTTCAAAGAAAAAACATAAATTTTTCTTTGAAAAATTTATTCATTTATTAGTATATAAAAAAATAATATTAATATTAATATGAATCCAGTAATAACATATTCTATAGATGAATTCTTGAGTTATAAAAATGTAAGTGTTAATGTATTAACTGAAGAATTATCTAATTTATTTGATAATATTAATAATTCTTTTTTACAATCAACACAATATCTTGATAATCGTAAAAAAATTAATTATAATCATTTAAATAGTAATAAATGGAAAAAAATAAATAGCAATATTAATACAAAATTATTAAGTCTATTAAATAAAATTACTGATGAAACCTTTTCAAATATATTAGAAAAGGTTCTTAATAGTGATATTACTAATGATGGTCAAATTAATAAATTAGCAGATGATATAATTTATAAAATATTAATTGATAATGATAATAATAAATTATATTGTTCAATGATTAAACAAATTATTGATTCTGGATTATGGTATTTTAATAATCCAGAAAAAGAATATGTTAATTTTAGAATCTATTTTATTTCAAAGTTACAAAATGAATTTGAAAATAGTATGAAAAATATTGATCTATTAAAAGAAAAATATTTTTCAGATGAAGATGAATATTTTAGTATTAAGAAAAGATTTACATCACTCATCAATACAATTATTAATTTACATTCATCTAATATTCTATCAGATGCTATTATGAATTATGTTGTTGATTCACTAAAAGATAAATATTCTGAAAAAACTGCTGATGTTATTGAATATCTTTGTAAGATTAATGAAATTCATAATTATGAAGATGTTGAAATATTTTTAAAATCACTTTTAGATCAAGATATTTCTTCTAGATATAAGTTTATGATTGAAGATTTGGGAAAACGTCCAGCCAGAGTCGTTGTAAAAGTTGATACAGTTGCCGAATATAAAAAGTTTTTAACTGATGCTAATTTAGATTCACTAAAGAAACACTTAAATGGAAAAATTAATTATTTGGATTTATTAAAATTTGTATTTGATAAAATGACATCAATTAATTTAAATGAAATTGATAAGTATATCAATTTAATTCGTAAGATAAAAGAAAGAATGAATAAATCTGAATATGATACATATTTAGAAGAAAACTTAGATGAAATTATTAGTGAATTACCAATATTGAGCAAGTATAGAGAAAAATTTATCTAACACATAGGATTGTTTAGATTTAGATTGAAATTAATTGATATATTTAATTTATTTATATCATTTATTAGATTATTATTTAATAGAGTAGAATCTTCATCATATTTTGACATATCAAAATCAAATAAAACATAATTATTTAATTCTTGATCAAATCCAACATTATCGATTCTTGCGTCATAATGAGTCCAATTATTATTTTTTAAATAAATTAAAGCATTTTGAATATCTTCTTTTATTAAAGATGAATCAGTTTCTAATCTATTTTTAAATTTTTGAGTATCAACTGTTTTTGATACAACTATAAATATATTTAATGGATTATCATCTTTAATTTCATAGATTTGTTCTAAATAAGGACAATTATTTTTTGAAAGAAGATTATATAATTTATCTATGCTACGAGGAAGTATATTTTCTTTTGAAAATATTTTAATACAAATCTTTTTAAATACTAACACAATTAAACCATCATTTTTAAATGAAATAAATGAATTTTCATCTTCTTTATATTTAATTAAAATTGAATTCAATAATAAATTAATTTTATGAAAATTTTCATAATTATTTTGGAGTATGGGCGAATAGAGACGTTCTATCATAAAATTAGGAGTTTCCTCATATCCATATTCTAATAATATTCTTTTTATAACTGGATCCATTATTATATAATGATTCTTACTATTATTAATATTAATAGTAATAATTATTTATATTAGATTTATCTATAAAATGTTCTTGAACCGTTATCATCAATAAATATATATTTTTGTTCTTTATTATATTCATCAATAAATAATTCATTTCCATCTTTTATTACTAATTGTGAATTCTTTTTTAACGTATTTTCGACATATTTAGCATATCTTAATATTATATCTACAATTTCTTTTTCATCCTTAGATATTAAATATTTAATTACTGTCTTTTGTTCTATATCAGGATTCATTATTCTTAATTGTAAATATATTAATGTATATGTAACACACATTCCTCCATATGCGTCAGCGGTTGTTTGAATTCCTATTTTAGGAGATATATCAATAGGAGATATATATTTATACCCTTCTAAATGTATTTTTTTTAATAAATCTTTATTAAATTTTTTGTCAATTCTATCATTTTCATGTTTAATTGATAAATACGGAACTCTTTCTTTATCAGAATAACGATTACGGATTAATTCTCCATGAGGTTCAAATCTTTCAATTGTTTTTTTAAGATTGTCAATTATTAATATATTCGCATGACCAATATCTGTATTATCCCAATAAACATTAAAAATTATATAAATAAATCTTTTAGAGGTGCAATCTAATATTTCTTTGATAGCACTTTCTGGAATAATCATAAAGTCATAGTTTGAATGATAAGTTATAGCATTTCTTATAATATATTTTGAATATTTTGCATTTATATTTGGCATACAAACAATGTTTTTATATTCCATTTCATTCATCAAAATTTTCATATAATTATTAATATTTTCAAAATGAGTATAATGATAATATATACTTCCTGGATCAGCATCTGGTCCTAAACTTTGATCTGATGCCAGGAAATCATTTATACTTACAAAAGCATTTTCATTTATAGCTGTTCTTGCTAAATTTTTTGAAAATCTTTTAAATTTATTTAATAATCTTAACTTACTTTCTTTATAATTTTTATAAAGATTAGATTCCATAAAATATATTAGATTAAAAATATTGTAAATAGGTTTATATTTATTTATAAATAAAAACATAATATATCTACATAAATTGAAGCTTATAACGCTCTACGTTTTGTTTTGTTATTGGTTCGCGAGTTGTTGGATCTGTTGAGGTAGGTTGGGTATGAATAATCCAAGCCTGTAATGAAGTGAGTTTGTACATGTGCTTAAACCCATGTTTTGCTCGATTAAAAATAATAACGTCTTCGTTATTAACAAAGTCTTCCTTACTAATAGGACATTCAGCACTGGGCTTATCTGGATACTCCGGATTGTCATCAATTAGAAAAATGTCAGAACTTAACTTAACATTAATTACACCTTTCAGAGGCAATGTATGAAGGTTGGCCAAATTAATGAGAAGTGCTTCGCGGCGAATTCTAATACTATTCAGTTCTGTTCTTTCTGATTTAACTTCTATTAGGTCTAAACAAATACTAATAAAATTATATTTATAATTATATACATTATTTTTGCGAAAAGATTTAAAACTCATGATATAACGAAAATGACAACCGAGTTGGAAATACTCTACTTGGTCATCAATTGTTTCAACTTCAATTTTAGTTATAACATTATTATTATTGAAAAAAAAACTACTAATCATTTTTTTTCCAATTCCATTATAATTATATATAAACGGTATTACTAAATAATCCGGCCGACTATCCAGATAATCCTTTTTGATAATTGGACGGTATGCTTCATCTTTATCAAAGATTTTATCAATAGATGATAGTAAATTATAAAACTGTTTTTCTTCATCACTTTCTAAGCTTAACCCTATTTTTAAGCGCGGACAATCGGGATTGCGACCGATTCCATAACAATTTAATTTTAGCCATGGACTATAAATATGTAGTGCCATATCAACACCATCTTCTTTTTCATACATAATCATACCTGACTCAAACACGCGCAGGCGGCTTACATCAAAATCGCTATACTCAATAATCGGTATCTTGCTCAGAAATTAGGTTGCTCTTACACAAAAGTATTGTCGTGAGATGATATTTCAATTTTAATTGAATTAGGTCTAATATTTTCAATTTTTATTTGATACTTGGCAAAGCCAAGCCTACAAAAAAAATTGGTGGGCAGCCTAAGGCTACAGCTCAATTTTTATTTATAAATAAAAACATAAAACATCTACATAAATTGAAGCTTATAACGCTCAACGTTTTGTTTTGTTATCGGTTCGCGAGTTGTTGGATCTGTTGGAGCAGTTGGTTTATGATTAATCCAGGCCTGTAATGAAGTGAGTTTGTACATGTGCTTAAACCCATATTGTGCACGATTAAAAATAATAACGTCTTCGTTATTAACAAAGTTTTCCCTACTAATAGGACATTCAGAACTAGGTTTATCTGGATACTCCGGATTATCATCAATCAGAAGAATACCTGAACCTAACTTAACCTTAATGACACCTTTCAGAGGCAATGTATGAAGGTTAGCCAAATTAATAAGTCTCTCAGAATCATCATCAGAATCATCAAAAAATATGGAGCGACTTAGTGATGTTCTGTCTGTTTTTACTTCTACACAATCTAAATAAATTTTAAGAAAATATTTGTTATTAAATCCTTCACATAAGTAGGTAATATTCATGATGACTCTAAACTCACAATCTTTCTGAAAATATTCAAGTATGTCATCCTTTGTTTGAACATTAATTTCAGTTCTCACATTATTATTACTAAAATAAAAACGACTACGTATTCTATTTTCAATTCTACTATATTTAAACTGTGTTAAAAGATAATCAGGACGGTTACTATCAGGATAAATACTTTTTTGGATAATTGGTATGTATTTATCATCTTCATTATCAGTCACTTTATCAATAACTGATAGTAAATCATAAAAATGTCTTTCTTCATCATTTCCTAAGTTTAAAGGTATTTTAAACCCATAATGATCTGGTAGGCGACTCACTCCATAATAATTTAATTTTAGCCACGGACTTAAAATCACTGCTCTTTCATTAACACCGTCTTTTTTATAAACAATTGAACCTCCCTCAACCACGCTCAAGCAGCTCGGATCAAAATCTCTATAATTAATTGCCGGTATCTTGAACGGAAAATTAGGTTGCTTTTACACAAGGGATTCTTATGATATAACCTTATATTAAGTTGTGAGATATGTTTAATTTTTTCAATTTTTATTATAATAAAAATTGAGCTGTAGCCTTCGGCTGCCCACCAATTTTTTTGTAGGCTTGGCTTTGCCAGGAATCCAATAAAAATTGATTATTCTAAAAGTTAAACTTACTTAAATAAATACAATTATATATTAATAATGAATAAAGAAGATTTACCATGGATAGAAAAATATCGTCCTACAAAAATAGCCGATATTTTATTTGACGATATTCTTAGATCAAAATTTAATAGAATTATGGAACTAAAATTATATCCAAATCTAATTCTAATGGGAAATCCTGGTGTTGGAAAAACAAGTACACTATTAGCATTTGCTAAACAAGTAACCGGAAAATATTACAATGAAGCTGTATTAGAACTAAACGCTTCGGACAATCGTGGATTAGATATCGTTGATAAAATGATTATTCATTTTTGTAAAAAAATAGTAACAAATGATAAAGGTGAAAAAATCATGAAGTTCATTATTTTTGATGAAGCCGACAACATAACACCTAAAGCACAATATGTAATCAGTGATTTAATTGATCAATTTAATTCTACCACAATCTTTACATTCACCTGTAATGACTCAACTCAAATTATTGAATCTATTCAAAGCAAATCATTATTAATTAAGTTTAATAAAGTTGGTGAAAAAA
>Ga0214921_10000310_pt1 | contig 95796 bp, 98 predicted proteins | sample LL1505_MetaG_FD_177992 | JGI IMG/M metagenome (GOLD analysis project Ga0214921, IMG submission 177992) | Freshwater microbial communities from Lake Lanier, Atlanta, Georgia, United States - LL-1505 | ecosystem: Environmental > Aquatic > Freshwater > Lake | place: USA: Georgia | collected... | reverse complement strand
GTCAAGCCTGTTGCGCCGATAGCGCCGGTTTCACCGGTTAGACCCGTAGCACCGACACCGCCCGTTTCACCCGTCATACCCGTCGAACCAACTGCACCCGTTTCACCAGTTAAGCCTGTAGTACCGATAGCGCCAGTTTCGCCAGTCAAGCCTGTTGCGCCGATAGCGCCGGTTTCACCGGTTAGACCCGTAGCACCGACACCGCCCGTTTCACCCGTCATACCCGTCGAACCAACTGCACCCGTTTCACCAGTTAAGCCTGTAGTACCGATAGCGCCAGTTTCGCCAGTCAAGCCTGTTGCGCCGATAGCACCCGTTTCACCAGTTAGACCTGTTGTACCGATAGCACCAGTTTCACCAGTTAAGCCTGTCGCACCGATAGCACCCGTTTCACCTGTAAGACCTGTAGCACCAATAGCGCCCGTTTCACCAGTGAGACCTGTAGCACCAATAGCGCCCGTTTCACCGGTTAAGCCCGTTGCGCCAATAGCGCCAGTTTCACCTGTGAGACCTGTAGCGCCAATAGCGCCAGTTTCACCTGTGAGACCTGTAGCACCAATAGCGCCAGTTTCACCTGTGATACCTGTAGCACCAATAGCACCAGTTTCACCAGTGAGACCTGTTGCACCAATATCGCCGGTTTCACCTGTGAGACCCGTAGCGCCGATAGCACCAGTTTCACCTGTGAGACCCGTAGCACCAACAACACCCGTTTCACCCGTCATACCCGTAGCACCAATAGCACCCGTTTCACCCGTCATACCCGTAGCACCGATAGCACCTGTTTCGCCTGTGAGACCTGTCGATCCAACAGCACCAGTTTCACCCGTCATACCCGTAGCACCGATAGCACCTGTTTCGCCTGTCATACCCGTAGCGCCGATAGCACCCGTTTCACCTGTTAAGCCCGTTGCACCAACAGCACCCGTTTCGCCCGTCATGCCCGTAGCACCGATAGCACCAGTTTCACCGGTTAGACCCGTAGCACCGACACCGCCCGTTTCACCCGTCAAGCCTGTTGCACCAACTGCACCCGTTTCACCAGTTAAGCCTGTAGTACCGACAACGCCCGTTTCACCCGTCATGCCCGTAGCACCAATAGCACCCGTTTCACCTGTGAGACCCGTTAGGCCGATAGCGCCGGTTTCACCTGTGAGACCCGTAGCGCCGATAGCACCAGTTTCACCTGTGAGACCCGTAGCACCAACAGTACCCGTTTCACCCGTTAAGCCTGTAGTACCGATAGCACCTGTTTCACCTGTGAGACCCGTCGATCCAACAGCACCCGTTTCACCCGTCATACCCGTAGCACCAACAGCACCCGTTTCACCCGTCATACCCGTAGCACCGATAGCACCTGTTTCGCCCGTCATACCCGTAGCACCAATAGCGCCAGTTTCACCCGTCATACCCGTTGCACCAACAGTACCCGTTTCACCTGTGAGACCCGTTGCGCCGATAGCACCAGTTTCACCCGTTAACCCGGTTGCGCCGATAGCGCCAGTTTCGCCTGTTAAACCCGTTACACCGATAGCACCTGTTTCACCTGTGAGACCCGTTGCACCGATAGCGCCAGTTTCGCCTGTCATACCCGTAGCACCGATAGCACCTGTTTCGCCTGTGAGACCCGTAGCACCAACAGCACCCGTTTCACCCGTCATACCCGTAGCACCGATAGCACCCGTTTCACCAGTGAGACCCGTTGCACCGATAGCGCCAGTTTCGCCCGTCATACCCGTAGCACCAATAGCGCCAGTTTCACCCGTCATACCCGTTGCACCAACAGTACCCGTTTCACCTGTGAGACCCGTTGCGCCGATAGCACCAGTTTCACCCGTTAACCCGGTTGCGCCGATAGCGCCAGTTTCGCCTGTTAAACCCGTTACACCGATAGCACCTGTTTCACCTGTTAAGCCTGTAGTACCAACAGCACCCGTTTCACCCGTCATGCCCGTAGCACCGATAGCACCAGTTTCACCCGTTAACCCGGTTGCGCCGATAGCGCCAGTTTCGCCTGTTAAACCCGTTACACCGATAGCACCTGTTTCACCTGTGAGACCCGTCGATCCAACAGCACCCGTTTCACCCGTCATACCCGTAGCACCAATAGCACCAGTTTCACCTGTTAAGCCCGTTGCACCAACAGTACCCGTTTCACCCGTCATACCCGTAGCACCAATAGCACCAGTTTCACCTGTTAAGCCCGTTGCACCAACAGTGCCCGTTTCACCCGTCATACCCGTAGCACCAATAGCGCCAGTTTCACCTGTGAGACCCGTGGCCCCAACAATACCAGTTTCACCCGTCATACCCGTAGCACCAATAGCGCCAGTTTCACCTGTTAAGCCCGTTGCACCAACAGTACCCGTTTCACCAGTTAAGCCTGTAGCACCAATAGCGCCAGTTTCACCAGTGAGACCCGTAGCCCCAACAATACCAGTTTCACCTGTGAGACCTGTAGCACCGATAGCACCTGTTTCACCTGTTTCACCTGTGAGACCCGTAGCACCGATAGCACCCGTTTCACCTGTGAGGCCTGTAGCACCAATAGCGCCAGTTTCACCAGTGAGGCCCGTCGAACCAACTGCACCCGTTTCACCTGTGAGGCCCGTTACACCGATAGCACCCGTTTCACCTGTTAGACCCGTCGAACCAACTGCACCCGTTTCACCTGTAAGACCCGTAGCACCTGATGCGCCTGTTTCACCTGTAAGACCTGTAGCACCTGATGCGCCTGTTTGACCTGTAGGTCCTGTAGGACCTGTACTCCCAGACGCAGGTGGGCCTGTAGGACCCGTTGCGCCTGTTTCAGAGAGACCGGTAGGACCTGTAGCACCTGTACCTCCTGCACCTGCTGCGCCTGTCGGGCCCGTTGCGCCTGTTTCAGAGAGACCGGTAGGACCTGTAGCACCTGTACCTCCTGCACCTGCTGCGCCTGTCGGACCCGTTGCGCCTGTTTCAGAGACACCCGTAGGACCTGTAGCACCTGTAGTTCCTACACCTGCTGCGCCTGTCGGGCCCGTTGCGCCTGTATTCATGGCGGTTCCTGCAAGACCTGCTGGTCCCGTATTCCCTGTGGGTCCTCCTGCACCAGTAGGCCCCCCAGGACCGATCTGACCTTGATACCCTCTTGGACCTAGAGCCCCTGTTGGACCTGTCGACGTCCATAAGGTTGACACATTGTTTGTATCTCTAACATATAAATTAGATCCAATTGTAAACAATCGAAACCCTGTTTGACCTGATATCGGCGTCAATTCAATGAAGGGAGTCCCAACGCCAGGGTCAGTGAAGACTTCCTGTCCGTCAAAATTTAATTCTCCTTGGGACATTCTACTGGTGTCTTACAAATTCTTGTTTGTCTTTCGTCCTTCGAACAATTTCCCCGCCTTGTTCATATCCATCGGAATCCAGCGGGCCCCTAGCCATTCCATGTGTGTTGCTAAGCGCAAAATACGTTCTTTATGGTATTTGGCATATGATTGTTGTAGTTCCACACCGGGAACAACGAGACCATGAATTACCTGTAGATTTGCATGTTCTAATGCTACACTTATTTCACCCTGCTCTAAGGCGAATTCGACTCCTGCTGTCACTGACATCCAATCTGCCTCCAAAGTCGTCTTTGCGTTATCCTTTGTAATTACCATCGAAGTAATGTGCTCATGTAAACTAGGTATCATAAAGGCTGCGACCTGTGTGCGTCTACTTACCGTATTAAATGCCTTATCCGTTTGTACTATAGAATACAGGATAGGCATATAGGGACGCCTGCCTGCTACACGAGTGTAGGGCGTCCAGACAAGAGGGGTATACTTTGAAAATCGTGCTACAGACATTCTACTTTTTAAAAAGAGCCATGACCTTAGGCCTTCCCTTATGAAGTATTGAAAAATGTTAAAAAGACGTTGTGAAATCGCTCATCTGGTGAACAAAACTGGATCCAAGATAGGGCGATGAAACCTCAACTTCCAAAGGAAATACAGCATCTATTACCTGAAGAACTTGTTCGATTAATCGATAGTTTCGTCCCTCACCTGAAAAAGACCCCGACCCCCAAACCCAGTCCGAGTTTGGAGCGAGAAGTCAGATTAATACAGTCGAAATACCTACACGGATGTACGGGCATGTATTTAGAAGATTTAGAAGATTTTATATTGGATGCTCCACCTAAAAAGGCTAGATGAGTTGCGCATAGGAAGCCCACACGAGATCCGAATCCCGGATCTGTTGCGGACTCATTCTTACAAACCAAGCGAATTCGTAACGTTTCACCAACTGATCGCCATCAAACGGTACATATAGAGTTCCAGGAAGCAAGGCTGTATTGGGATCTGCTGGCTCCGCTACACGACCAAAGATATCCTCCAACTGTCGGGCTTGTCCGTTTGGCAACCTGCCACCATCGGCATTTCGAATGACGGTAATGTGTTGGGCTCTTTGTTGCGTATAGATCTCCTTATGAACACGACGGGCTAAGGCAGCCGACCAGGATGTAGGACCTGCACCGACTACCGAATTTAGAATACGGGCGGCAATTATCCAAGCAGGATGATTCGCAGATCTGGAGTAGGCCACATAGGGTGCAGGGGCCTCCGCTACGGCAGTGACCGGATTGGCGACGACTTCATCTGGATCCACCCCAAAAACAGCGGCGTCGACGCCCTGAAGAACAGGTGAAAAACGGCCCACACAGATGGTTGATGTACCATCCATGACTAGGCCGCCCTTGGATGCGCACAGATTGGCGATGGCCCATTGACGGAAGAGGGCCGGAGGTAGTTGTGCCGCCTGTGGATCGGCGTTCCGAATCTCCGCTATAATGGCAGATCGTCCAAAGAGGGGGACTACACGAAAATCCTCTCCCTGCGTCCTATGTACAGCGTCTAAGGCTACTTGTACATAACCTCGATTGATATCCTGCGAATTTCGTCCCCCAAAATCATACCAGTGCCTGGCATTCGTCTCCGAATCAACTAAGAAATACAACGTCGGTCGGAACATCGGACTCAAGGCTTCTCCTTGGACCCGGCGTCTCATGGAGAGCAAAAGAGAGGCTGCCATTAACAAGACGGCTGCAAGCGGCGCATAATCCATTCTAACAAGATCAAACAATATTTGCACCAGATAGGTGTATGCGTAAATCTGTAAAATGGGTGGGATTTGACATGGATGAATGCGTAGGAGTGACGCATTATCTATACCCCTTCGCACATGAATTTCTTAATCGAGAGACCTCTACGTTTTTTAAGACTGTGCTAAAGGCTCTGGCGAAAAGCGAGATACAGCGTAATACAGGATATCTACGTCCTGCTATGTTTCCGGTGTTAGATGCGGTTTACAAGAGTTGGAAATCGGGGCACATTGCCGGTGCCTTCATGTATTCAAACAATAGTAGTCATGCACTAGTGGATATGATACGTCAACTACTAAATACGATTATCGGTCTTCGACACTCGCTCCCACATCCTCCTCTTCTATTTCAAATGGCCGTCTCGGGCCAAACTCCCGAACGCCCTTCCTCCTTTGTCAAAGACTGGGAAGGGGTCCTTACCTGTTTGAAAAGTCACGGGCTTGTTGTTCCTGCCTCAAAACAGGACTTGTTATTTTATGACGACATGCCTCATGTACTGGAACGTCAGATTCCCCATTATTGCCGAGTACCCAAGTACACCTTTGTCACACCCCAGGCCCTGTTTATTGCTCTTGTCAATCCGCTCGTTCCTCCGGATCTTAGTTATGACTGGTCTTCCGTCAAACAGCAACTCCAATCCCTTGATCATTCCGTGTCCAAGCAAATTCCCGAGACCGACCGTGGAACAATACCTATGCTGAATGCGTTTCGTACGTTTGATTCAATAGGTCCAAAAACTACAAGAAGACATTCTCGCAAACATCGTATGACAAGAAAAATTCGAAGACAGGAATAGAATGAACGAACTTGCATTTCTTGTGTCCAAACCCCCTCCCTACATCCAATCTCCTGGTCCTGTGAATCCTCCTATGATTGGTAATGGCACCTATACCTCCTGGCCCGGAGGAGTCGATCCCAGTTCTCCTCTATACTCCAGCAACCCTATCCCTCTCAGCATGACGGGGGGTCGTCGTTCTTCAAGGAAGGTGACTCGTAAGAATCGCAAGGCCAATCGCAAGGCTAAGCGCAACAACTCTCGTAAGGCGGAGCGTAAGAATAGCCGTTCTTCAAGGAAGAACAATTGCCGTTCTTCAAGGAAGAACAATCGCCGTTCTTCAAGGAAGAACAATCGCCGTGCGGCTAGTCGCAACAATCGAAAGCATTAAAAATATGCTTTTGTAACAATCAAGTCCGTCAATGGCAAACTTGATTGTTAAATCATACTATTTATCTATGTTCCGCTAAAAACATATCATCTGTTCCTCCATGTATCTGCATTATTTTATAGTTCAGCGATTCAAGAAAGGCAAACAGCGATTTACGAATATCTTTGGCAGGAAGACCACGCTCTTCATATCGTTCCGGCCATGATTCGAATAAGATCTTAGGATAAGAATTTGCTTCCAACGTTTTAAGAGCCCCTCGTAATACAAATTCCTCATGACCCTCCACATCCATCTTTATAAAGTTAATATCCGTAAGCCCGAAGGAATCGAGTGTTCTCATAGGGACATCAATCGTTGGTACACCTGCATCATTAGGAAATCCAGAAATACCATTCCCGCCACCATCCCTTGGATCTCGAATATAATACTTAGTCGTTCCCTCCTTATCGCTTAACGCACAGTTAAATTTCGTCACATCATAACTAAGATCCCGAAGAAGTAAATTCGCACAAAGAAAATTATAAGACTTGGGTGAACACTCAAAACTGTATACGTGCTTTACTTTCTTACCAAATGCGCAGGTGTACATACCAATATGCGCACCAATATCCAGGATATTTTTATCCGGTTTAGCAAAGTTTTCCACTGCCCAGTCGATATATCCTCGTTCATACAGCCCTGTATTAAAATAATCACGTGCACACCGTGCTTCCGGTACAAAGAGCGTTCCTGGACCATCTCTTACTTTCATGAATAAGGGATCCTCAGAAGCATATGATTGAACCTTAATGTGAAACATTCTTACATATCTTTCTTACACGGCTTTAGACCTTTATTGGCGCAGAAAGGTGAAAAATATTTTTGTTTGTTTTTTTGATTTTGGTGTATTGTATTTTTTTTATTTATTTATTGTTGTATATGTAAGTCTAATCGTAAATCTTCAAATCCATAGGAAGCACTGCTACCTTCTTCCCGTAAAACGCCTCGATCTCCTCCTGCACCCGCATCTCCCTCTGATCAATGATGTTGATCGATGCACCCTTACGACCGAATCGACCCGATCGACCAATACGGTGAATGTAATTGGAATGCTGAACAGGGAGTTGAAAGTTGATTACCAAGGAAATCTGTTGCACATCAATACCACGACCAATGAGATCCGTTGCAATCAGCACACGAATCTTACCTGAGCGGAAGGAATCCATGATACGCTTACGCTCCTTGGGCTCCATGTCGCCGTGAATATAACTCACATCAAATCCACGTCCCGTCATAGCATCGCAGAGATTCTCCGCCTCCTTTTGCGTATTGACGAAGATGGTACACTGAGAGAAGGTCAAACAGTCGCTCAGGTCGCAGAGAGCGTCCAACTTGTGCTCCGGTCGGTCCACCAACAGATAGTACTGGGAGATACCATCCAAACTCACCTCCTCAGGATCACGCAGAATCTTCAGCGGGTTGCGAGCCAAGAGTGTATTCGCCACTGCCGCAATGGCTGGAATCATGGTTGCACTGAAGAGACCAATCTGTGTATCCTCTGTCCACTTGAAGGGATCCGACAATATGCAATAGATCTGCTCCTTGAACTTGGCATCCAAGAGTTGATCCGCCTCATCGAGAATCAGTGCCTTAAAGGTTCTAGGAACAATCGCCTTGCGATTGAGTAGATCGTAAAAGCGACCAGGAGTCGCTATCAGGAGATGTGGGATCTCCTTGGATCCTCTACGGAGTTTCGCCAGATCCGCATCCACATGGTTGCCACCTACAGCCAGGTGGACACGGATTCCCATATGGGCAACTAGGCCCTTGGCCACAGTGTAAATCTGGTCCGCAAGTTCACGAGTGGGAGCCAAGACACCCGCCTGGACCTCATCCAGAGTCGGATCCATATTCGCCAGAATGCCAATTAAGAAACCACCCGTCTTGCCGGTGCCCGAGGGGGCCTGAGCCAGGACATCCCTACGAGCCTTCATAGGAACAATTACCTTGCTTTGAATTTCACTAGGCTTCTCAAAGCCATAGCCGTACACACCACGAAGAAGATTGGCAGGCAAGTCCATCTTATCGAAGGACTTAATCTCCTCAATGACTTCGGATGTGTAAGTCGTCGAAGACGATGCAGATGCAGAGACGGATGCCGCCGCTGCGGCTGCTGTATTTGCTGTGTTTACTGTCTTATTCACTGTAAGAACAGGTGCGTCGAATTCATCGACTTCGCCAAATTTAGGAGTACCAGGTCTAGACATTGTATATAAGTATAAAGAGTAAGATTGCTTTAAACGAAGGAAGGACGGTGATTCAGGGACAGGACGCATCCGCCCTTCAATTTTTTGCGTGGAAAAAATTGGAGCCCGGTGTCAGGGGATGAAACCTGTACAGAATGACGACAAGAAACACAAGAAACACAAGAAACACAATAACTACAAGAACCATAAACAACGTGAGAGACTACCTTGCCACTCCTTACAGTGCGTCGTTACAGATCGATGAGCATCCCGCACTATCCATCACTCTTACTGCGGAACGTAATCGTTCTCAGCCACTTGTCCAAACTCACGGAAAGTACTTCAACTCAGTCGAGCATCTCTTCGGTCATTACAACAAGTACAATGCCGGTTCTACACTGAATGCTCAGTTGTATTTGAAGGATGGTTGCCAGCGACTCCTACAGTATATTGTCTTCCAAGAGGGTCCCTACAGTAAGTTGAGTGTCGCTCAGATCTTGGAACTCTCTCCTGCAGAATGGGACGAGATGCCTGCGTTGGAGGAAATAAGACCCGTTGCTGTGGTAACCCGTACAATAGTAGCGAAGAAGCAGCGTGATGTAGACTTAAGTAGCCGATGCGATGCGATCGAACGCAGTCTGAATGAGTTGAGCAAGAAGAATACCGAGACCAGTGCGCAGGTAGACAACATATTCCTTGTACTTAATGATCTAAACAAAACGATATCTACACTCCATAATATTGTAAAAACGACACAGTCAATCAACAGCACACGGACTCGTATGGTATAGGCATACTATATAAAAAATGGTGATTTGGTTTTTTTTGTATTTTTTGTTTTTTTTGTATTTTTTGTTTTTTTTGTATTTTTTGTTTTTTTTTGTATTTTTTTTAATAAGCATCGTCCTCTGGCATTTCACCAGGCTCCACGGAAAGCCAAGGACCATCCCAGTTTGGATCCCCTTCTGTATGTTCCTGAAAGGCGCATAACAACCAAACAACTTCCTCGGAAAACATCCCATGGTCTTTGAAGAAGTGATTGCGCAGAGAATTTAATCTCTCTTGGCACAATGACGCTTTTATATCATTGTAAAGACACTCCGCCGCATCATCATCCGTATAACGATTGTGGGGATGACAGGGATGGTCTTCCGGCAAATTGGAGGACGAGGTAAGTTGTTCTACAATTAAGGCTGCGAAACGTACGTACCTCTCATCATCTTCTTCGTCAAACCACTCTATAAATTTTTTACCAATCGTTTGAAAACTAGTCATTGTAAGAAAGCACATGGGTTGATGTGTCTGTGACCAGTTTTCAATTTTTCTCAACTGCGGTGTAGTACGTTCGTTCAAATCTCGCAATATTATAAATTCTATAATGGCTAGTGAATCTAATTGGGCGCTTTCAAGCCCCCTAGCACAAATTGTAATTATTTGTGCATCCAAAGGACGCCGTATCAACATGGAACGGCAAATGAAGGACTTAAAGTTGCCCTTTCTTATTCGTTATCTAGATGCCAATACTCCCACTAATTCGCAGGATTGGCTGCCCAAAAACACTCAACATTGGTATCAACTGCTTCTATCTTGTGCTGGAAGCCATATTCGTGCACTCGAACTCTCCCAACGGGAAGATGTTCCTCCCTTTACAATTGTATTAGAGGACGACGTTGCACTTCATGAAAACTTTTATGATCTTGTTGTCAATCTTATGCTGAAATGGGATAGTTCTGTCATTGGAGATATGTGCTTTCTTGGCTATGTGCCGAAACAACGAAGTAAATATGAAATACAGGAGCCTCTGCTAGAACTCTCACCCTCGTTCAAGGTAATTCCAAGCAAACGGGATATGGGTCTTCAAGGATATATTGTAAAAAGAGGAACACTCCAAACGCATATGGCATTGTTGTCAAAACCAACCTGGTTTGAAATGGCCTCTGCTGTTAAAGCAGCCTATCCAACCATAGAAGAAGTACGTGAATGCGATATCTTGTTTTATCACATGCTTAAACAAACTCTTGTGTATCCACCTCTTGTGATTGAACAACAAAATACTATATCTCTCTTAAATTCTTTGTCAAATAAGAACGAAGTCTTGTGGTGGGAACCCTTTTTCAAAGGACACGAATCAGATCGAGAGGCTTATTGGCATTCTAATAAACCATCCAACGCATTGGGCCACCATGAGTCTAAACCACCTAAATCTAACGAACTATGCTTTGCAATTTTAGCGAAAAATAAGGCAGGAACCTTACCCTTTTATCTCCAATGTCTTCTTGCACAAACCTTACCAAAGTCACAAATTCACTTATATATTCGTACTAATGATAACACAGATGATACAGCCGTCCTTTTACAAACCTTTGTAAAGGAACACGGATCGAAATACGCCAGCGTATTTTACGACGATTCCAGTGTTAATAGTGTATTAAAACAGTACAGAAATCACGAATGGAATACAACACGATTCAAACTCCTCGGAAAACTTCGTCAGGATTCCATCGAGTATGCAAAGACGAAAGGTACACACTACTTTGTAGCAGACTGTGACAACTTTATAACATCGATTACCCTTGAGAAAATGCTAGAACAAACAGCCCTTGGAGTTATAGCCCCTATGCTTACAACTAACTCCATGTATTCAAATTATCATTATGATGTAGATGCAAATGGCTACCTAAAAACCCATCATAATTACGGAAAGGTGTTAGACCGAACCATCCGTGGATGTATTGAAGTTCCAGTTGTCCATTGCACCTATTTTATTGCAAACAATGTCTTACAACACATAAATTACGACGATAACTCGGCTCGTTACGAATATGTAATCTTTAGCGATGTGTTACGAAAGAAGAAAATACCTCAATATCTAGACAACCGATTTATATACGGATTTTTAACAATGAAGGATACAAAATCGGAATTTGAGAAAGAACTTTCTAAGAACTATCTTTCTTACTTATCTGGAGAATTTTACAATCCAACGGGTCTAACACCCTTGAAACCGACGTTCAAGGTGTGGCTGAGTGCTGGATTAGGGAACAGACTCTTCCAATTGGCGTCTATCAAAGGTCTGGCTCACAAGTATAATTGTGACTTTCAGGTAGTAGGATACAATCGAGGTAATTCAATCCATTCCTGGATGTTTAAACAAGAAGAACCTCCTTATGAGTGCACATACGATGAATGTCGCACAAAATCATTTTTGAAAGGTTACAAAAGTTACGAACAATTAGTTATACATCACCAAGGATATCATGAACCTGCTATCAAGGCCGAAAATACCTTGTTCTATGGATATTATCAATCAGAACTCTATTTCAAAGAGATTCGGTCCCAGATAAGAGACCTGTTTAAACCTAGTCAAACTATTTTGAACGAACTCGGTGCCTTTGAGAAGACTCTTCCTACATCCTTTCAGAAGACAGTCGTCGTTCATGTACGTCTTGGTGATTACCTACATCAATGGAACAAGCCTCGATTTTTTATCGATTTATCGACCTATTATAAAAACTGCATTGACGATTTGTGCACTTACACAAAACGTAAGACTGGATTTCACTTTCTTCTCGTCTGCGAACAATGCGACCAAATTGATACGGTATATCCCTCCCTACGTCCTATATTAGAATCTCATGGAGTCGTCACAGTTTCAGGGGCTCATACAGAAGAATTTGACCTCTTTCTCCTTGCATCCTGTTCCACTGTTATTTGCGGGAATTCCACCTTTGCATGGTGGGGCAGTTGGTTGAATCAATGCATTGAAAAACGAGTGTATCATCCCAATCGATGGTTAACAGATCATACACATCGAATTGAGATGGAAGGGGCTCTTGTTCTCTCTATATAACTGCGTTTTTATAACCTTGTATAAATCACTTGAATCATAGAATGAATTCACCCTTGGCGTCCATCCTCGTCATCAGTTGTTCACCATCTCGTGCCGATACCATCCAACGGCAGTTTACAGAACTGAAGGTTCCGTATCCTGTGACAATAATGGACGCATGGGTTCCCGAAACATCTCAGGACTGGTTGCCTAAAAATACCTTCGTATGGTTCCAAAAACTCCTCTGCTGTACCCGAAGTCACATCAAAGCCCTTGAACTTGCGAATTCTATAGATGCTGCACCCTTTACGATTATTATGGAAGATGATGCAGCACTCCATCGAACTGACTTTGTCCCTACTGTTCAAGCCTTACTGTCTCGATGGGACAGTCTTGTAAGTCCAGCACTCATGTGTTGCGCAGGTTGGATTCCTGATGGAACATGGACGTCTTATCAGTCTAAATCATCTGTTCCTATCACCAATACACATTCCTTGTTTGAATCTGAAGGAATTGGGCTTCAAGCCTATATTGTAAAACGTGGCACACTTTCCTCACAACTAAAGATGTTGGTAAAGCCCACGTGGTTTGAAATGTCAAATACTGTTACAGCGTCTCATAAAATTCCATTTGGACAAGTTCGTGAGCCTGATTTAATGTTAACGAAGGTGTTTCCACAACGATATGTCTTGCCACCTATTGCAATTGAACAATATAATACAACGACTACCATCATAAGGCAACAAGAACCTAATGAATATTATTATCATCCGTTTTTTAAAGGTCATGAATCCAAGCGGCTTGTATATTGGTCGTATAACAACCGCCCAGACACCGTGGTGTTTGCAATCTTGGCAAAAAATAAGGCCGCCGTCCTCCCCTTCTATCTCGAATGCCTTTTGAATCAAACACTCCCCAAACAACAAATTCATCTCTATATACGCACGAATGATAACACTGACAACACTACCAGTATTCTAAAAACATTTGTTGATACATACGGACACAAATATGCCAGTATATTTTACGATGATTCGCCCATTTCTAACACGCTAAAAACATTCAAGAATCATGAATGGAATCCTACACGCTTTTCGATTCTCGGAAATCTTCGTCAAGATTCTATCAATCACGCTGCAAAATTAGGAGCCCATTATTTTGTAGCCGATTGCGATAACTTCATTGTTCCTTCTACCTTAGAACGCATGTTGGAACAAAAAGATCTTGGTGTGATTGCACCGATGCTGGTTACAAAAACTGCCTACTCTAATTTTCATTATGACGTAGACACCAATGGATATCTGAAAGATCATCCTAATTATTTGAAACTCTTGAATCGTTGCATCTCTGGATGCATTGAGGTCAAAGTAGTTCACTGTACATATTTTGTTGCAAATCATTTGTTGTTTCGTGTTATATATGATGATAAATCGGCACGTTATGAATATGTCATCTTCAGTGATATATTACGAAAAAGAGGTGTTCCTCAATACTTGGATAACCGGCAATATTATGGATTTCTTACCTTTGCAGATACAGAGGCAGACTTTACAAAAGAACTGTCTGAATCTTATAAATCTCATCTGGACATACATTTTACAAGATCATAAACGGACGTCTGTCCTTATCCAAGATGCACTTAGATCCGTCCGCACGAACACGATCAAAATAAAAAGATATATGTGCGATTCGGACACCGTACAATTTCATATAATATGCATACATAGTTTCCGAATGAAGAGGATAAACCTTGCTGTAGGGAAGCAGTTGATGAAAAATACTTCCGTACAATTTATATGTTGCGTTCGTAGTAACAGCAAATCGGTCATTCATTCCATGCACTAGATGAAAATTTGGAACACAAATCGTACAATCATTTGCTAAGCGAAACATTACTGGATCCAACTCTGTTAAATACTCTACGTCCGGTCGCAAAAAGAGAATATAATCAAATTCTGATGCGTGAGTTGTTATAAGTTCCGTGAGTTTTAGTTTGGAATACATGGCGCATACAAAATTATCCACACTGTTATATCCTGTATTCCATGGATCAGGATGTGCACGGTAGTCCTCTAATCTAAGGGTTCGTTTCACTGTGTCTTGATCCTCACACACAACGTAATCTGGTTTCAATAAGGTGTATTCTTCATTATTCAACATCAAATTTGTTTCACCTGTTCTAACATTTGTAAATGGCGATAATAGCCGAAACGTATGCATAAAAATAGTATACTCTATGCCATGACGATGCAGCACGTCTAGTATCTTGGCCTGAATAGAGGGCAGAGTCCGTGTAAGACTTCGAGCAAGTCCCCAAAATCCCAACGCAATCTTCATCTTGCTGATGATACCAATCTGTTCGTTTAGACTCCTTGTATTCGAAACGACTCGGTTTCCAAGATGCGACGAACACTTTCCTCAATCGTCGGAACCGATGGAAACAGCGCCTCCAATCGTGTCGTATCCAATTCGTTGTTGCTGCGAGCACTCTTGACGCAGGATCGTAAGAGTTCTGTATTATCTATAGAGGTCCACACGTGATCCGGATCCTGTAGTTCCTTATACCAACTCAAGATTGTATTGTGTTCAATAACTCCAGGATTCGTCGCATTCAAGGTCCCTGTAATCTTTTTATCCATACAGGTAATCAAACAAGGAAGAATGTCCTCCATCACCGTCATTGAATTCGGAATGCTACATATGTTCTTATAGTTAATAATTTTTGTAATAAAGTTACGAGGACCTGGAGTCTTAGAAATGGGCATGCGAATTCGCACATTCAGAACTGTATCAGCATATTGCTCATTCATAATACGATCAGTAATCCCCTTCACAGTACTGTATTCAGATCCAAAGAAGTTAGGCTTGTCCGATTCTGTAAACTTATGACCAGTTCCATCATAGGTAAAAATACACCCCGTGCCCATATACAACATATGAATACCCTGATGTTTTGCAACCGATGCCAAGGTGAGCGGTCCATACAGATTGTCCGTCATATTCTCAATAAGTTTACCAGGTTGCTCCAGATAATCAATAGTTGTAAATCCTTCGCCATGTGTCCTCCCAATCAAGGACACAATATGCGTTGGTGTAGTACTCGTTACTTCTGCTTCAACCGCCTCTCGATCATCTGCACGACTGGTGGCTTCCAGAACCGTGAATCCTTTTTCCTTTAACAAGGCTACAAACTGTTGACCAATCCAGCCCTTATGACCAAACACTAAGGCTGTGCGTTTACTATCATTGCACCAATACGTTGCCCTATTGACAGCCTTATACCAGTCAATCGTATCCTTGAGACCCTGTGCAAACGGAACCTTCTGTGCCCATCCAAGGGCCGCCAAAGGTTTACTTTCAATCCAATAACGTTTGTCATTAAAGTTACGATCTTCAATAAAGGTCAGTGTCTCCTCCAAGGCTTGATCCGGTCGAAGTTCCTTGACCAGAGTCTTTGCCAAATCCCTTATAGATAGTTCATCGTGAGAACTGATGTTGTACACCTCCCCTACAAGTCCTTGAAAGAGTACACACAACACTGCGTCCACCGCATCTTCAGCATGCAGAAAGGACCTTAATTGATGACCAGATCCTTGAATTGTAAGTTTCTTACCATCCAAGAGTTGAAAGATAAACTTTGGAATCACCTTTTCAGGGTACTGACCAGGTCCATATACATTATTAGATCGGATAATGACCGCTGGCAAGCCGTAGGAATGAACGTAGGAATGCACCAACATTTCGGCAGACGCCTTCGTAGCAGCATATGGATTCGTAGGCTTGAGAAGGGAGGATTCTGTAAACACAGGACCCGTATTTTCTCCATACACCTCATCTGTACTAATATGAACAAACCGATTAATCCTCTTATACATGCGACACGCCTCCAACAAGGAGTGCGTCCCTAATACGTTATCCCTCGTATAGGACATAGGGTCCGTAAAGGATGTATCTACATGCGATTGTGCCGCAAAATGTACGACGGTATCAATACTGTATTTATGTAGAAGAGCGCTTATAATGCCGGTATCCTGTATATTTCCCTTTACAAAATGATAGGTTCCTGATGACTTAGATAGAGTGGTCGTAGAACAGGGATACAGGCAATCTATGTTGACAAGCACAAACTGTGGAAAATCCTTTAAAAGTCGGCGACAGAATGCCGATCCAATAAATCCAGCGCCTCCTGTCACGAGTAATCGCATGATATAGTTGAATATCATACCAAGACTCTTTAGGCTCGTGAATCTTATACATCAATTGCTTCTTCAAAGGTAATATAGAGTCTATTGTGAGGATCTTGGATATGGCCCCCATTAGGACCAAATGCATATCTTGGCGGCTTATACAAGGCGGTTATATTTCCAATATTTTTTAAGATGTAGTGTAAATTCTTACTTTTTATAACATCGTTGTGTACAAAAAAACAATTCACGCCTTTATCCGTGCAGTACACTAATGAATAATTGTATTTTTTACACAATTTGTCAAATGATAGTAAGGACGCTCCAAAGTAATTTGTATAATCCCATTTTCCATCTTTCTCATATTTTACTATCTTGTCTTCGTGTGGTAAATGTGTTCCATTGTATTCACAAATAATAATATCAGATCGGTAATTCGCTAATATTTCTTTCAAACAATAAAAATCATTAAAGTCAATATCTACAGACAATAGATTTATATGTGTTGGAACCTCATATTTTTTAAACAATTCCACTACATTTTCCTTCGTTATAAATTCCTTTCGTAAGTTAATTTTATCGATTTCATATCCTCCGTCCATTTGTAATCCTGTCCAGTTAAATTTTTCTCGTAATATTCGAGTATTACATTCAACACCGTCTTGGACGCCAAACTCGACATAAAATTTCTTATCATTATCACCACCATAAATTAGTTCCAATAGTTTTATAGTGACGCCATCTTCTCCATATTGTGAATACATTTTCCCCTCAAATGCAGACAAATTCATTATTAAATCATATTTGCAATATGCATTTAGACCGTGCGACGCATTAGGAAACAGCAGGTCTAAATAATTGTGCCATACTCTCGACGATTGTCCAAATACTGCGGAATTCCCTTCTTTCGTAACATATCGGACATAATGACATAGGAATCACGTTTTGTTCCGTCTGTGTAAGAAATACTACCAAGAAGTGTATGATGAACAAAGTATATACCGTTTACAACAGGTACTGCAATCTGACCTTTAACTCTCTTGTAGAGCAAGTCGTCATACATCGGATCGTCCAAACAGTATCCATTCGCATCTACTTTTGCATGATAATTGGAATACCGTGTTTTAGATAACAACATAGGGGCTATCACACCCTTATCCCTTGAATCTAATAAGGTTTGAAGAGTATGAGATTCTAATAGGTGATTTGCTTGCATAATCATCATAGAAGACCCCATCTTTATGGCAGTATCTAACAGATGTTCGTAAGGACGATCTCCAACATAATAGGTTAATGATGCATACTCTCGTTGGTTTAAGAGTTGAAATGTCGTAAACTCTGATACATCTATTGTACTGAGTAAGACAATGTGAATCGCTTGTTTGTTGGCAGTTTGCTTCAAAAGCCCTGCCAGAACGTCCATCACTCTGCTTCCTTTCACGTAGACAATTCCCAGAACGACGGTAGTAGGCTTAGGCGGAAGAATTAAGACCTCTGTTGTAATCTCTGTATACTTCGTATTTCCATAAATAGCCGCTTGTTTTGAAAACGAAGATCGTTTTGTACCATATATATGACTACAATTGGACAAGGCTAAAAACTCTAAAAACGCCTGATCTTCTGGTGCGTGCATTGTTGCTTCAAACGAACATGTCACCGAATGTTTTAATTGTCGTCTTGCTTTTGTTTGAAACTCCTTATCATCACTAAACACTATTACTGGTTTTGTAAACTGTGTTAACCAGGCATAGATCTTTTCATCGGACACAAAGGCATCCGGAAAATAACAACAAAAATCTACCTTACGAATGTGAACACCAATTGTAGGTTCCTTGAATGGAATTATCTGATTCCGAAAGAATGCGGACGGCTTGAAATGCGTCTTGTAAATCTCATGTTGCTCTTGTGGTGTAATCTCTACATCGACACCTCCTTGTATGAGAAAGGATTCGTTTGAAGGTTCTTTGGGAATGGTCGAACTGTGGCGAATATTCGTTATCTTTAATTGTGTAGATCCGTCCGACTGGTACTGAAACCAAAAATCACCTGGCTTCCAAAAAGAATAACAAATGTTTACATCTGGTCGTGTTGTAGGTAAACAAGGTATAGAACTGTCAAAAAAATACTCTAATGGGCGATCACTTATAACCTGTTCGTGAGCAAAATAACGTTTATGAAAATTCCCATTCCATACATGATATATTGGCCGGTTCATTGTCTTTGCATATTTAACAGCCTTTGACATAAAATCTAGACGATTACAAAACCCACTATTAGGCGCAATCACAATGATTGGATCATCTTTAAGAAGGGATCCTTTTGTATTCGCAGGTTGACGAGGCCTCAAAGCCTTCAACACATTGACCGTCGTGTCTACAATAGAATCATAGGGGACATTTATACAACGTGGATCGTCATCCAAACTTGTTTCAGATATAACAGGAACACCGGCACGCAGCCATACATCGCACCGCACTTGTTCAAAGATCTTGTAATCTTCTGCATAATGAACATTCAAAATAACATAACATTTCGCCAGTTCTTTGTCCCGTTCCAATCCAAATTTATTTACAAAATGTACTGACAATCCTGCGTCTCTCATCTTGTTCATAATCGCTTGACGCCGACATACTATACTCCCATTAATACATCCGCTAAATCCAACATCGTATACTATATTCTTACGCAAGTCCTTGATCTGTTGAACGTATAATGCCGGTGAAATAAGCGGCACATGCCTAGCAACAATGCCCTTGGTAGCAAGAATCTTACAGTTTTCTGCACTATAATCCCAGACTTCTTTCACCAACGGATTTGTCACAGTTTTTAAAAGGTTTGCCAATTCACCCGCACGTGTCATTTGTTCTGCATTGTATAATATAACTGGTTCTGTCACTGTATTAATACCGATGACAACAGGTAACGTACGTTCAGGCGATTCTTCCTTTAATAGAAAATCTATAATAGGTTGTGCATAAGGATGATGAACTGTTAACACTGGTGGCCTGGGGTTTACAGAAGGAATCCTTGAATTTATAGAAACACGCTTCAAAATCGTCAACCCGTTATTATTGGTGTATCGCTTCTCCAACAGCCATTCTGGACGATCCTTCAGAAATTCATCAATCGCAGGCCATAAACCTCGTGTAATTTCATCGACGGGGATACCTGATTCTTTGCTTTGTATTACTGCGTTCTCATTGCACCGAACGGCTTGTCCTAACCATTCGTCCACTGTAGTGTCGTGCATAACAATGTATTTTTTTGCATACGAATGCCATCGTGCCAATTCTCGCTTCAAGTGCCCATAACAATGCCAGGTGTCTATAAATAAGAGATCTGTGTCTGCTAAGGGGCAGGTCAAGTCACTCTCTTCGTAAAAGATCGTATTCACCCCTTCCGTCTTGCATTCGGACTCGAACTGAATTACATTCGAACTCTTTACCAAATCCACCTGAACCAGTATATGATCTGGTTTCCCCTTCAAGGCTGTTGCAAAGGCATACGAACTCACAACCGATCTTACACCTGCTTCTGTAACATGAGTACACTCTTCTGCTAATTTGCGCAAGGTCGGCAAGTGTTCGTTGATGTCAGAAGGAGTAGTAGATTTTATCTTATACTGATCTTCCAACATTCTATTGATGCGTAAACCTTGATTTATTGGTTTTTTACGCAATACATTAACACCTCTTCCGTGTACCAAACCCTTTCTTATTAATAGCCGATTCAAGGGGGCCCACCTTTTCCAACACATCCGGTTGAACGACGATGGCCGTTTCTTTCTCGTCGGTTCGTTTCCATACACATACGAAATCGTTCCAAACAGTTCCTACAACGTTAAAGGTTTCTACAACCTTGACGGGATAAACAGGTTCTGTCCCCATTTGCTTTCCTGACCAATAGGCTAACGCCTGCCCTGCATCAGAATAAAAACGCCAATTGTCGCCGGGAAATCCGTGATAGGGACCTGCTGTTGGAGCATTCACATAAATGTATCCATCTGATTTTATGACACGTGTCATGTCTCGGAAGGTCAACCAAAAACAAGGATCGTGTTCAAAACAGGACGTGCTCACGATCAAATCCACAGATCCTGGTTCAAACGGCAATGGATCACCTGGTTTTACAACAATATCTACAGAAGAATGGGCTTCCATATCCACACATATATATTTCATAGAGCGTGATTCAAAAAAAGCCCGAAGAGACCCGTTTACGTCTTTCCCGCCAACATCTACAACCAACTTGCCTACAGAACCATACAATTCCGAAAAGGCTTCTCCTGATTGTAAAGATGTGATATGCATATATCTAATATAAATATCAAACCATTCTAAATTGACCGCATTATACACGTTTCAAAATCGTTAAGCCGTTGTTATTCGTGTATCGCTTCTCCAACATCCATTCTGGATGTTCCTTCAAAAATTCATCAATCGCCGGCCATAAGCCTCTCGTAATTTCTTCCACGGGGATTCCTGTCTTCTTACTTTGTTCACTTGCGTTCCACCCATTACGAATCGTCTCTCCTGCCCATTCATCGACTGTCGTGTCGTGCATGACAATATATTTTTTCGCATACGAATGCCACCGAGCCAGTTCCCGCTTCAAATGTCCATAAATATGCCAGGTGTCAATAAAGAACAGATCTGTTTCTGCCAAGGGACAGGTCAAGTCACTCTCTTCGTAAAAGATTGTGTTCACCCCTTCCGCCTTGCATTCGGACTGAAACCGAATCACATTCGAACTCCTTACTAAATCCACTTGAACCAGTGTATGGTCAGCCTTTCCCTTCAAAGCCGTTGCAAAGGCATACGAACTCACAACCGATCTTACACCTGCTTCTGTAACATGCGTGCATTCCTTTGCTAATTTATGCAAGATGGGCATATGTTCGTTGATATCACTCGGCGTGATTACCTTGCTGTAATATTGCTGTTCCAATTGAGATAACATTATGTGATTATGTACTATGTCTATCTTTAGATCAATCTAAAGAAACGTTGTGATGAATATTATAATGAAGTCTTTTGAAGAACTAGGTCGATCTGCTGGAACAGACAAGGTGACACACCATGGATATCAACGATTTTATCCTCGTTACTTGGAATCCTTGAGATCTACGGCTACAGGAATGTTGGAAATAGGCATTTATGCACGCAACTCGATTTTCTTATGGAAAGAATATTTTGAAAAGGCGCAGATTTATGGAATCGACATTAAACATAATACCTCTACAGACGCCCGTGTCACAATGTTTCAGGCAGATCAAAGTAAGGCCGCTGACTTGGAAAAGGTTATAGCCGATACTGATCATCCTATTCAATTCATTATCGACGATGGATCTCACATCCCAGAACATCAAGTTTTGTCGTTTGATCTATTATTTGATAAACTTTTACAACCTGGTGGTGTATATATTGTAGAAGACATCGAAACCTCCTACTGGGTACGTGGCGAGATTAGCGGATATCCCACTCGGTATGGATTTAATCATTCAAATTCCTTTATCGAACGTGCGAAACTTATTATCGACAAGATTAATTGTGAATTCATGTCCCCTGAACTTGATAAACATAATGTGAAACAATTGCATGGCTTTAGTGAACAAACCCTAAATATGATTGCCACCATGACCTTTGGTCAAAATTGTGTTATTTTTACGAAGAAATCAATTGAGGACATGAGATATAATAATAGATCTTATAGATTCGCACGATGCTCTCATATATAATATGCGGTTTTTGCGATAAATTAATACATCCTAACGAAACAAATGCCCACCATTTGCCTCGCTATGATTGTCAAGGACGAATCCCATATCATTGTGGAAACGCTCAAGAACGTGGTAGAAAAAGTTCCTATCACATCCTGGTGTATTTCCGACACCGGTTCTACCGATGGGACACAGGGACTCATTACAGACTTTTTCAAGAGCGCTGGTATTTCCGGTGAACTACACCAGGATACCTGGGTAAACTTTGGAGCCAATCGTACCCGTGTTTTGAAACACTGCTATAATACCTCTGATTACGTGCTCATGTGGGATGCTGACGACCGTGTCAATGGAGTCATCCCTTGGCCCTCTCCTATGGACGCCGATGAATACGGCTTTGTGTTCAAATCTGGCTCTATGGTCTTCCGACGCACACAGATGTTCAATAACCGAAAGAAGTGGAAGTATACCGGTGTAATCCATGAATACGCCGAATGTATGGAGGCACGACTTCCCTACAGAATGATTGAGGGTAATTACTCCTTTTCTGCCAATAGTCTCGGGGCTCGGGCATTGGACCCCCGTAAATACGAGAAGGATGCTGAAATCTTGGAGAAGGCGTATTACGAAGCCTTGGAAAACAAGGAACCGATACACTGTCGTTATGCTTTTTACTGCGCCAATTCGTATCGCAATACTTCGAATAAGGCCAAGACGGAAGAGTTTTACAAGAAGGTTCTCCGACTAGAGGGTTGGGCCCAAGAGAAATACATGTCTTGCCTCGAACTGTTTTCCTTGTATGAAGCCCAGGACAAGGCTGCCGAGGGTCTCGCCTTCCTCCTACAGTCTGCTAAGTATGATAAGACCCGTGTAGAATGTGTGTATCGTCTTATCAAATATTATTGTCTTGCCGATAATTTCGATTTAGCCGTCCATTATTACGGTCTGGTCAAGGATTGGTACGAGGGTCGGTATATCAAGGACGATATGTCCTCCCGTCTCTTTGCTCGCTTATCGGAACATGATTTCTATATGCCGTATTACCTGATTATCGCCGCAGAACGAGTGCGAAATTATGCACTTGGTTACAAGATGTATGAAATGATGTGGCAACGTAAATATACGGATGTGAGTGAATGGTGGATTCACAATCTTGTAAGTAATATGCAGTTCTTTATTGAACAAGCGGATCCTACACACTTGGCTATATTCGATGAGTGGGTCTCGGCAATCAAAGCCACGTCTGTAAAGTTGTTACCAAATCACGAAAATATTCTTACAAAAATGCGTAAGGCCTTAGTGTCAGGGACTGTAAAACCAGTTGAAATACAGCCTCCTACATGGGAAGATAGTGGATGGGTCTTTTATCCTCATCAGGATAGTATTCTTGGCGATATTCGGACGATTGGTGTAAAACCCTTGAAGGAGTTGTTAGCAGAGGCAGAGAAAGAACCCTTGTGTGTAGCAATCAACACTCTTGGTTGGATGAAGGCCTCTGTTACCTATCCTCTGCGCAAGTGTTTGGCGGCATCTCATGGCATCTTCATTAAGAAAGGCTTTCCCTTTGTACACAATTCCGAAGAGCCTACCCTCGTTGTTTCCGAACATATACGCACCTTTGCTGAAACAGGTATTGATGCCGTCCTGTACATTAATCTAGAGCATCGCACGGATCGCAACAAAGAAGTATTATCGGAACTTGAGACAGCAGGAGTTCCATCTGATCATATTCATCGTATCGACGCCATTCGAAATAAGCAGTTTGGGAATCTCGGCTGTTCTCAGTCGCATACAAAGGCTGTCGAGTTTGCCATGGCCCATCCTGAATGGAAACGTGTCGCCATTCTGGAAGATGACTTTGTCTTTCGCAATGCAAAGACTGTATGGACACACCTCGGATCTATTCTTATAGAGCAGAATCCTGATATGTTTTTACTAGGGCACAATCCCATTGATTTCCAATTTGAACGTACTAATAATTCCTCGATTGTGAAACTACTTGCTACCACACATCGCACAGGCTACGTGGTCTCTAAATCGTATATGTCTACGTTACGAGACAATTTCCAGAAGGCTACGGATTTAATGCTTGAAAAGGGGAATATAGGCAATCTACACGGTGATATGATATGGAAGGAACTCATGCCCAAGGCCCTGTGGCTCAGCCACGAACCAACCCTGGGATATCAACGGGATGGATACAGTGATTGTGAGAAGGCCAATCTAAACTTTCAATACTAATGAATAGGGATGGAAAGTTTTGTAGCAATCCAAGGGTCCAATCACGTCTTGGAACCTCTTGGCTACGGAATCCTTCGTAAAACAGTCAAACGGGGCTCAAGGGTACTGAGTGCAGCCGATCAGTTCCAGATTCAACAAATTGCGTCCCTCTTCCAATCGCCTCTCTATACGATTCTTCCTCCTATAGAAGTGGAATCACAACGCTCTTACACGATGCCATATTTATTAGATGTCTATTACATTGACTTGGAAGCGCATAATTTTTTTCACGCAGAATATTACCGCTTCTGCGAGTTTATGATCAGTGAAGGCTACTATCCTCTTGGCAACAGAATTTTGTATAGCCACGGAAGGTTGTACATCATCGATTTTAGCCATTATGGAACAATTTGTACAAACAGTAAACACGATGATCCTATGATGCGTAAGGTTGTCCGTTTACCGAAATTAAATTCCATCATTCCCTTTTCTATTGTAGCAGATGCTTACAAGATACCTGAAAAAATTGAAACACATGCAAAAACTGACGGATAGATTGCATTCTTTCTTCTTCATCATGCCAACTCTTCCTACACTCTACGATACTGCGAAAACTGGTAAAACCAAGGTGTGGTCGGTGGAGGTCAAGGCCACAGAAAAGGGAGCCGTAATTCTTACAAGTCACGGCTACACAGATAGTAAAATTACAACAACGGAACGGGAGGTTCTTGTTGGTAAAAATATAGGAAAAAAGAATGAAACGACGCCCCTCCAACAGGCGATCAATGAGGCGCAGAGCGATTGGAATAAGAAGACGGAACGAGAGGGGTATAAGACGAGTATTGAAGCCTTAAAGGCAACGGAAACAATTGTACACGTTTCAAATAGTGCGGCTAGTGTGATTTCGGTAGACAGCATGAGCACAACTTCCGATATTCCACGTCCTATGCTTGCGCATCCCTTGGATAAGCGTAGTAAGGCTCCAAAGTATCCTTGTTGGGCACAACGCAAGTTGGATGGCGCCCGATGCGTCTCTATTTCTGGAAAAGGTCCCTACAGTCGAAATGCACTTCCCTTTCAGAACCTAGACCATATACAGGCTGAGACAAACCTGCTTCCGAAAGGTACGATTCTCGATGGCGAAGTCTATTCCGATACAGTCAAGTTCCAGGCCCTCGTAGGACTGGTAAAGAAGAAGACGTTGACGAAGGAGGATGAAGCCTTAGTACCCCAACTGTATCTGTGCGTGTACGACATCATTATGCCAGGCACCTATACAGAACGTAAGGCTGCGCTTGAGGCCATCTTTTCCAAGCATACCTTTCGCCATCTCCGACTCCTCCCTACAGTCGAGTGTGCCAGTGCTGAAGATGTAAAACGACTTCACGCCGAGTACGTTGCCGAAGGCTACGAGGGACTGATTCTGCGGAATAAGACTGGACTCTACAATGTTGGTAACCGGTCGGCGGACTTGCTCAAGTACAAGGAGTTTCTAGATGAAGAGTTTACCATTACAGGACATACCGTGGGAGAGGGCGTGGAGGCAGGATGTGTCATCTGGACCTGTGTGACGAAGGAGGGGGCATCCTTCTCCGTAAGACCCCGAGGAACGCACGAGGACCGCCAGACCGCCTTGGCCACGGCTTCCGCACAAATAGGAAAGAAGTTAACTGTACGATTTCAGGAGTGGACAGATGATAAGAAACCTAGATTCCCTGTTGGATTAACCATTCGGGATTACGAATAAAAAGAAAGACTCTAAGTAAGAATGTCACTATGGAATGGGGATACACGGGTTCTAACCCCCAAAGAAAAACAAATAGACCATTTTTTCCATTTCTATCTCGGTGATACTGTCAAGGGAATTGGAAACCATTTTGGCTTGGTGTTTAACTTGCACACCTATCTGGAGAAGCACCGCCATATCAAACCCGCCATCCTAGCCAAACGCATTACCTTGAATGGCAAGCCTATTTTTACAGAAAAAGAACTGACTCGGTACTTGAAATCACAGAAATCACAGGCAGGAGGTGCTGGCTCCGATGTGTACGATAAGGTCTTTGCGCGTATTAGCGCTGCCATACCTAGTTCCACAGGATCCACAGGATCCGCAGGACCCGTGAACCTTGGAAAGTGCTTACCTGGTATTAATCTGGGTATCATCGGCGATATCTTTGATAAGATGTTTTTTGCAATGTACCATCTTGAACAGATCCCTGTCGTCGGTCAATTACTGATTGCACCTGCGTTTGATGTTGTGACACTCGGACTTCCCGCTGGTTCCGAACTTGTAGAAAAACTTATTACATACGGTGCGGGAGTTCTACCTGTTCCCGGCATTGTAGGGGAATTGGCCGCTACTATTGCAGAATGTTTGCTATCCTTCGTTGCTACCTGCCTCAATCTAAGTCGTAAGCAATTCGGATCTGCCTTCAAAACCAGTTTGGGTATGATTCCCTTTGCTGGCGATATTCTAGAAACAAGCGCTCAACAGTTCGAGATCGGTCTCGGACGTTATATGGCCCGTCGTGATGCTATGATTGATCCCGTCCGCCCCTATTCTGCTACACTGGGCAAACTGGGAAATGCCTATCTACCGACTCTCGAAATACCTACAGAGACCGCTCCTCCTCTTACAATGGAAACAGTCAACAAGGTGAAGGAAGAGTTAGAAGAAACCCTACAAGAGACGGCGAAGAGAAATCCTCAAGTTCGACAGGCCCTCGATGCCTTAGAAAAAGTAAAAACGACGGTAACAACCGTACTGCCCGATGTCTTACCTGCAGATCTTGTAGAAAAAATAGAAGCACAAGACATTCCCGGTGCCACTACGATCGTTGTAAACAAGGTAAAGGAACTTGCAGGTAGTCTTACCGATCCTACAGCACTCCTCAATCAGGCCAAAGCCGCAGCGACAAAGGCTGTAAGTAATACAGGGGCAAAGGCTACGAATGTTGTAAGTAACGCAGCGGCAAAGGCTGTAAGTAACGTGAAGACAAAGGTAACGAATGTAGCGACTAAGGCTGTAAATGCCGGTAAGAATAAGGTAAAGAGCGTAAAGGTTACACGTAAAACTAGAGTAAGAAATAACAGAAAGACTCGTAGGGGATGAGTTACTGCTACTTACTATACAGTCGCAACAATACCTATATTGGTGCAACTGTAAATCCTGATCACAGGCTACGCCAGCATAACGGCGAAATAGTAGGAGGTGCTAAACGGACGAAGGGACATACGTGGAAACGGGCTCTATACGTATCAGGGTTCCCAAACTGGGTAGCGGCCTTACAGTTCGAGTGGGCCTGGAAGCGTAAGGGGCGAGGTAAACCCGGTTTAGTAGGGAAATTAGTAGCATTGGTAGACTTGGTACGGAGTGTAAGGAGCACAAAAAATGCATTACCATTTGCTAATTGGCCTGCGCCCCCCTCGTACCACTGGGAGGCAGAAGCACGACTTTTTGCGGAAAAAATTGAAGCATTGACGTACCTCTTCTCAAACATCCCCACATCCATTCTTACAACCAATCTTACTAATCTTTCCAATATGTCTGTTTCTACTCTTCCTGAATTATCCCATACCGTCGGTCAGTTGACCCTGCAAGTGAGCGAGTTGAGTACTCGTCTCAATGCAGCCCTTGCCCAACTTGCATCTACTGCGACTGCGACTGCGACTGCGACTACTACTACTGCGACTGCGACTGCTACTGCGCCTAAGAAGCGCATGTCTAAGAAGGCCGCTGCTGCTGCTGCTACTACTGAGTCTACTGCTACTACTGCCTCGACTGCCTCCAACTCCTCTGCATCTAGTCCCGTAGCCAAGGAGAAGAAGGTTAAGGAGCCTAAGGTCAAGGCAGTATGCCCCGCAGCAGCAGAGGGTGTCGTACGCTTCTCTGGCTCTACTGGTAAGTCTCCCTACATAGCCTTCTCCCCCCTCTACAAGGCCGAGTTTGTAGTTGATGGTAAGACCTACGGCACAGTAGAGAACTACGTGCATGCTGCGAAGTACCAGTCTCTCAATCCTGAACTCGCAGAGCAGTTCCGTACGAACGACAAGCCTATTACGCTCCGCATGGCAGGCAACTCTAAGAAGTACGCCGAGTTCGTAGCCCCTGACTACGATCTCACGAATGCTTACGCCACTGCTTACACTGCGCTGTTCTCAGGTAATGCGACCCTACGACCGGTACTGCTGTCTACGGGGTCAGCAGCCTTAGAGGGCGACTATACAGACGCTGTCCTAGGAGTCGGCGTAGACGGTGCTGGCCAGAATGTCATAGCCAAGGCCCTTATGCGTGCCCGTGCGAACCTTAGTGCCTAAGATACTAAAACACTACTAAAATACTACTAAAAAATTATACAAAACTAGAATATACAAAAAAAACGCAAACAAAACAACAAATAACATTTTTTTACATACTGCCTACTAGTTGAGTACAAATAGTAGGCAGTTCTATATAAAACCCTTCTTTTTTACAGGCTCTTTAGGAGGTGCATAGCCTTTTGTTGGAAAAATTGAAGCGTACGGTAGCCCAGCACCAAACAGTCCCCACAACCATTCTTACAACCATTCTTACAATCAATATGTCTCTTCCTACCCTTCCTGAGTTATCTCATACTGTTAGCCTCTTGACCCTTCAAGTCAGCGAGTTGAGTGAGCGCCTCTCCACAGTCCTATCCCAGATAGGGACTGGCACTACTGTGATTACTACTGAAAAGAAGCGCAAGTCTAAGAAGTCTTCTAATGAGTCTACTAATTCATCTAGTTCTGCTACTGCGACTGCGACTACGACTTCTACTAAAAAGGTAAAGGAGCCTAAGGTAAAGGCTACTTGTCCCCCTGGCGTAGAGGGGGTTGTACGCTTCTCTGGCTCCACTGGTAAGTCTCCCTACATTGTATTCTCCCCCTTTTACAAGGCCGAGTTTACACTGAAGGACAAGGCCTATCCCACCGTCGAGCACTACGTCCAGTCCTGGAAGTACGAAAAGGCCAATCCCACCCTATCAGAGGAACTGCGCACGAGTGATAAGCCTGGTACCCTCCGCATGGTAGGAAATGCCAAGAAGCACCTAGAGTTCGTTGACCCTGCCTACGAGATTAATCTTGCGTATCGCCGTGGCTATACAGCGCAGTTTGGCCAGCATACGTCCATGCTCACAGTACTCAAGTCTACGGGTACTGCAAACCTAGAGGGTGAATACGTAGATGCACAATTGGGCGTAGGAGTTGACGGACTCGGCGCAAATATAATAGGAAATGCCCTTAGTTATACACGTGATATACTTAGCGAATAAATACTAAAATACTACTAAAAGACCAAAAAAAAATAAAAAAAACTACAAAAACACACAAATACCATTTTTTTTTTGATCTAAATTTTCAAAAAAATATTGAAGCGCAAACAAGAATTCAACCTGAGGTACCCACTTTCCTACAAATCTTACTTACTATCAATCAAACATGTCCATCGTACCTAGACCCACTCGCATATCGCTGACCAGGTTCAAGAAATCCTTTCCTGTATCTGTGGACTTCCTACTGGAAAAAGTCGTCTCCATCGGTATGGATTCAGGAGACATCCTAATGGCGATCTGCAGGGAAGACCACATACTTTGCTACTACTTTACCGACATCGGCGCCTTCCAAGCCTGTGAGACAAAGGATCCCGAACTCTTGAAGACCATTGAAGATCTAGGTCCTCCAGATGAAGATGGGATTACACACTTTGTGTACTCCTACGTTGACGTGGACTGCCCTGGCACTGCCCGGTTCAACTATCTGCATCACAAACGTGTCTACATTACAAAGGCAGAGGCAGACCTCGTCAATGCTTGGCATGAAAAGTCCCCTTATGAACAAGAGAACGGGCTGTAAATGTAACAAATAAGACTCATAAATACAAAAATACAAAAAAAAACACAAAAACACAAAAACAAGAATCCATTTTTCTAGGCAAAGATACGATTTTCCCCTGCGTTGTACACCACCTGCTCCATGAAGTACTGGCCATTCCAGTAGTTTAGTAAGGCCTCCACGTAGGAACCTATGACATATGTAAGGGATGGATCCTTTTGTACAGAAATGTGCGCTAAAGTTAAAGTCGCCATAGAAACACATCCAGGACTCCTGAGCCATACGTTAATATATGTATTAACTCTCTTCTGTAAATTTTTTGATATGTACCCATTTCTCTGTAAGAATAATATTGTGTAATCGATTCCGCCAGGAAGACCCGTTGTAAAAAAGAGACTGTATCCTAACAGAGATCCTGAGGGAAGAAGACTTCCCATGGGTAAGGCTACACCTATCATTAGGCCGTGATGTAACCAATCGTCGACTCTAAATTTTTCATAGTACATCGCAATATGATACAGATGAAGCGCAAACACGAGTTGTATGGCGTCGAAATTAACGGGAGTGGCAGCGATAGAGTCAAACTGGGTCAAGGAGGTCCATACATCTGTTGCTGTAAGATATACGATGGCTGCGTTGTGTATGGCGTGAAGACCGTAATACACGCCTTGTACATTCAGATAGGTCAAAAAATAATCGAGGGCGCAGAAGACCGGAAAGGCGCTAAGAAACAACAACATCTTATTCTTTTTTATGCACGGTCGCTTTATATCCTTCTTTGTTTCGTTGCATGTATGACAAAATTGTAAGATGTGTTGCCTTGTTGTTTCTAGTTTGCTTACGCATAGATCCATAGGGCTTTGGCTTTTTGACCTTTGTAGTTTTACGTGTTGCTGATACGACCTTAACATGTTTTTTGGTAGGACTGATCTTTGTATCTTCGTCCTCTCCCACAAGAATCTCCCAGAACCCCTGCAACCACTTGTCCATATCCTACTATGGATTGCTTGATTCAGTGACAGGTTCTTCGGTTGTATCCATGTCCATCAATTCCAAATTCGTATCACTCTTATTCTTCTTCATTACAGGATTGATTTGTTCTGTTACTTGTGTATTATACGAATACCGCAAAACAGTCACAACAATCACCATTCCTGCGAGTACAAAGACAAGGCCAGGAACCCACAATTGAGTCTGAGTATTCAAAATACCGAGACTCAAGCATACCAATCCTGCTATACTCATACAGATACCGAAAGCACACGCCCCTATCATTTCTTGATCACAGTGTAGGAAACGCCAATGGTTTCATTTTTTTTGAGCGCTTAATCCTTTCGGTTCTTGCGGGTCTTCTTGGCCGCTCGCTTGCGAACGAAGCGACCGCGGGAGTTGCGGACAGGTCGGAAGCGACCGGAGGCCTTATTGCGGCGGTGGGTTTGGGCGAACGAGCGCTTGGCTTTGCGAGATCCTTTCTTTGCGAGGCTGGCCATGTCTATATTCAGGGATCACAAAAAAAGTGAACCCTGCTGTTTGTTCTGTTGAAGATGTATGGAGATTCAATATCTGGCACAATTCGGTCTTATAATTCTCATGCTAAGTATCATTGTCACTTGGTCATGGAATCGGAGGATCTTACAACAGCAGGGCCGCTACGATCTACCCATCTACCATCTGAACAAAAATTGAAGTGTGAACCCAGGTTCTAGATTTTTTACCTTTCATGCCTACTGTATTTATTCAAGACTATCAACGAGGTCCCTACAGCCTCCTCTCCATTTCTGGAGAAGAAATGTATACAACCACCGTTCCATATCGATGGTTGCCAGGCGATACCGTCGAAAAGGATGGTACTCTTATCAAACGAGCCCTGCATAAGAATATTCTCGGCATCGTTGACTTCCGTAACCGCACCAGCATGGGAATCACCTCCCGTGGTGTACCCCTCTTCCTCTTTCATCCCTTTGACCGGGGATACCCACCCTTCATTGTAGGAAGCAAGGAGAAATTAGCAACCAATCTTATCTGTTTCGTGGACTTTGTAGCATGGGAGGATACCTGGCCTCGGGGCGGGATTCAAACCCGTCTAAGCCGTGTCGGAGATCCAGTAGGGGAACTGAATGCCATACGCCTTCAACCTGTGATTCCATCCTCTTCTGTTTCTATACCGGAGAGTGCATCAATTGACGCCCATAGTGAAATGTCATGGAATATAGTCTTACATATAGATCCACCGGGATGCGAAGACGTGGACGACGTCATCGGATGGCGATCAATTCCAACAGGGACGGAGTACATGATCGGGATTGCTGACGTGGCGGCATGGATTCCAGAGGGTTCTTCCCTCGATCTACATGCACATTCTATAAGCCAAACTGTGTACGAAAATGGGCTTGTGCATGTGCCTATGTTTCCTAACGCTGTTTCCACCGGTCTGGCATCCCTACGTTCCGATGGGACTCGAAGACCCGTTGTCGCCCTTATCATCACGGTTCTCCCAGGATCTCCGATTGCCTTTCGCTTTGAACAAACAATGGTTACCGTAACACATTCCTACACCTATGAATCCGTTCTCAAGGATACTGACAACTGCGAGAAGATTCGTGCCTTGCTCAACGCCTTATACGGCACGTCGTCGGATGATCCCCATGAATGGATTGAACGACTCATGGTAGAATACAACAAACAAGTGGCGTCAACCTTACGAAAAGCGGGCGTAGGAATTTTACGATCTCATAAAGGGACGTCGAACACAGACTATGAAATGTTGGCCTTAGCAAAGGGAGTGCCTGAACTCGCTCATATAGGAAAACAGGCTGGCAAGTACTGTAAGAGCACCGAATCTGAAATAAGCCATGCAGGACTAGGATTGGAGGAGTACTGCCATGCTTCCTCCCCCATTCGCCGTTACGTGGATTTGTACAATCAACGGTGGATCAAACATCTGCTGTTTGAATGCGCAAAACCCCTCGTACCTGTATCCATTCTTCACCTCGAGATAAGAGCCCGTGTCGCTAAGCAAATGGAAAGAGATCTCTGGTTTCGCTCCCACATAGAGTATGATAAGGTGACGAAGGCCAATGGCTTCATAATTGAACATAAAACGGATACAAGATATTCAGTATATATTCCGGAATTACGACGTATTCTGACGGGGGTGTCCCCTCAAGAACTTCATGGAGGCGATTCCGTCTCTGTAAGCATCTACATTGATAAAGCCAATCCACGATGGTATGACCGTGTGATTACTTCCCTAGATAGGATCTAAAATAATCTTGATCTTAGATTAGTAGCAGATCGACCATGTCAAACTATGGCGGCGCCGGTCTCATTCTGCTCTCTCCCGATCGTGAATCAGTACTTCTTGTGTGTGATATACGCTCTAAAAAATGGGGCTTTCCTAAAGGACACCGTGAAAAAGAAGATGCGGATCCAATAGCGACGGCCACTCGAGAATGCTTGGAAGAAACGGGTATTGCGCCATCCTCCTACGTCATTCATGGACATCCCTTTCGATTAGCAAAATCATCTGGTGCTTACATCTTTTTTTATGCAACGGCGAATACAGCCACTCTAACAGTAACTCCTCAAGCATCCGAAATTGAAACGATTGCGTGGGTACCCATTGCGGATTTAATCGCCAATCCTACGCACGGAAATAAATACTTACGGGTTTGGATTGAGGACATGAGTTCCGGATCCAAACGAAAGTCGACGGCGCTATATCGGGACTTACGCCTTGTAAGCAGCGAACCCCCTCGTTCGCCTCACGTCGTAGCTCATGCCTAACGCCGTCTTGGCGATCTCATGGGCGATTTTCTCCCTCGGGCCCAAGGATGCATAGAACTTCGAAATATCTTCGTCTTCTGTTGTCATTGTTTTTGATTCAGTTATAGATGTTGTTACGTTGACCTCTTTCTTTGTAAACAAGGAGGTCAAGGTTAATTGATTTTTAGGAAGGGCTTTGGGAGGCATTTGCGGTGTTTTACACGGTGACATGCATGTCAATTTTTTTAGATCCTACGAAGAGTGCGACGAGTGTATCGACGGGTGCTAGTGGCATTTTTAAGTTTAAACCCGTTTTTATTGCTTTTATTTTTGTTATTTGCTTTTGAGTTCTTCTTATTAGGTTTCTTTGCTTCCTCTTCGACGGGCTTCGCCTCTTCGACGGGCTTCGCTTCTTCGACGGGCTTTTCCTCTTCGACGGGCTTCGCTTCTTCGACGGGCTTTTCCTCTTCGACGGGCTTCTCCTCTTCGACGGGCTTTTCCTCTTCAACAGGCTTCTCTTCTTCGACGGGCTTTTCCTCTTCGACGGGCTTCTCCTCTTCGACAGGCTTCGCCTCTTCGACGGGCTTCGCTTCTTCGACGGGCTTCTCCTCTTCGACGGGCTTTTCCTCTTCGACGGGCTTTTCTTCTTCGACAGGCTTTTCCTCTTCGACAGGCTTCTCCTCTACTACCGTGTTAGTCTCGGGTTCTTCAACCTTGGAAGGTGTTTCCTCTGTTTCCTCTGTTTCCTGTCTTGCCGGAGTGACCTGGGACTCGGCAAATCTTTCCAGTATTTTTCTTTGTTCAGGAGTTGCTTTTTCCAACAAATTCGCCATTACTTCTTGGGCTTCCTGCTCTGACATCCTTTCTATAATGTAAGAAATTTTCGTGCTTCTTTAACCTATTTGCGATTCTTGCGCGATCGATTGCGATTATTGCGGCGACTGCGATTATTGCGGCTTCGACGAGATTTTCGAAGATTAGAAAATGCAGTACCATTCTGCTCAGCCTGCTCTCTAGCAGCAGCAGCAGCATTCACAGGAGCAGCATTCACTGACACATTCTCTTCAAATATCACGGGAGGTCCAGCCTGGGCTGCGCCATTTGTTCCCTTTACTGCATTTGCTTTATTCGCATGTAACTTTGCGTAGAGTTCCAAGATACCACGATTTCCAGGGCCTAGTTGCTTGATCAATTTCTCCTCTACAATTTTCTTCGCTTGGTCATTGATACTAAGGACTGTGCCCTCCGTGGTTCGTCCAACGGGTGTTTGATTTTGCTGTTTTTGCGCATTCGCAACAGTCGCTCGAATAGAGGCAGCATTTTTAGCAGCAGCGTTTTTATTGGCAGGGCTAGACATTCTATTTACGTTTTAGATTTTTTCTGGACGTTCTTTGTTTTCCCAACGGTCTTCGCTTGAACCGTCTTGTCTGTTTTGGAGACCTGTTCTTCACTGGATTGACCTGAAAACTTACGCCCTTCCCCACATTGTTCAAACTTGCTCTTGCATTGGACTGGCTATTGTTTGCATTGGTTTGTACGTTCAATATATGATTTGCCTCTACGTTGTTCATATCCTTAGAGTGTGGCAATATTTCTTTCCTCTTAGTAAGAATGAGTGTCTCCGAAGCCGCTCTCCTGAAAGGCCAACCTCTGAACGCATTCCGGAAGGGAATTACGGTCAAGGGGGGCGGTCATATGAGCCTGATTCCCCATTATCAGTACATCTTACAAGCAGATCCGGGTTCCTCCTTTGCACCCGAGTTCAAGCCTGTGTTTTCACCGGGAGAAATGCTCGCCCTCGGTGTCTTTGAGGGCAAATACCTCAACGATTCGACGGATGAATTCCCTCGTGAATGGTTTCTAATGGCAGATGCGCTTGGAACCTTATCACAAAGTAAACCAGACATCGAGTGTAATTACTTCAAGATCAAAAGTCGTCAACCGCTTTCCGTATGGAAGGATAACGGTTGGTTACCCCGTAAAGGCAGTCATAGTTCCACTGGGGACGGTCGAAGCATGTTAGCAGATCCCATAAAAAACCCCGATGAACGGGGATGGTTTCAATGGTACTGCCGATATTGGTTAGGACGACGTATTCCAGATCTTGATGCCGTCCAAATTGCGAGGTGGCGTTCCTTTACGAGGCACGTAGGCGCTATAAAACATCGTTGTAAAGCGCATAATGTATCATGTAGCCCACGAGAACGCCAAGCCCTCCTACAGTGGTCCTATGATCCCTTTGTTTAGACACTCAAAATTGGCACACATGTCTCTGTTCGCACATTGTACATGAATCCAGGTTTATTGGCACATTGAAGTACTTTCGCTGACAAGACCATAGCCCGTCGTGATCGGGCTCTTGTAAATGATTTTGCCACACGACTACTACGTCTTACGCAACGTCGTGTTTTCGGATTTCGAACAGAATTCGATGCACAAGGCGTCAAGGCCTTTGCAGATCCACGAGCCTCTGCTAATCGGCGTACCATTTGCTGACGCACCTTGCTCGGTCTAGCCTCTGGCGCCACCACGTTCTCACGATCCAGATATTCATAGTGATTATCAAACTCCTTTAATCCATATTCTGGACACATTGCTCCCATATCACAGGAATGCGCCCCGACTCGTGTCTGCAAGGGCTTGTGTAAGGACTCCAACAAGGAATCGGATATGAATTCCGAATAGCCCTTAAACAGACGAAAGATCAAAAAGGCCAGATCCCGATCCGCCTTAAAGCAAGGTCCTTGCGTAGGAAAGGAATTATACAGAGACGGTCCTTGTACTAAGAGACCTCTCCATGTCAAACATGCATATCCGAAATCAATAATGACGACTCGTTGTAAATCCGCCGATAACATGATGTTTCCTGTATGTAAATCTCGGTGATTGAAATGAAGGTGATTTCCAAAGAATTCCAAGATGGTCGCCAGTCTTGTGAGAACAAAGGGAACCAGAACATCGTTCGATTCCTTCGAGACATCTTGAATATAGGCATCCAAGGTATCATCCATAAGTTCCGTCACCAAATACATTACATTTCGTTTGAAATCATACCCCACCTTGTACAAATAAGGTACGTAGGGACCATGAACCTGATCCATACTTTCGTGAAGCAATATGATGTGAATTATGATTTCCATGACACAGGCGTGAAAATGCGCAGGACTTTGAATATTAAAGATTTCCTTAATGGCATACATCTGTCCTTCGTGTTTTGCACTGTAAAGAATTGCAAAGGATCCTTCTCCTATACTTTCAATGATTTCGTAAGGAAGACCATCAATCGTTAAAACTACGTTATCATCCTTATGTTTACGACGTCCTATAGTCGCCGAAGCAACCTTGGATTTGTCGATCGTCAATAGATCTGTACTTGCATCTAATACAAGATCTAACCCATATGGTCTTAGATCCATCCTACTTCTGTAGGATATTATTCAACAGTGCCTAAGGGTTTGGTTCTTGATACCTTCAATGGAGATCGAAGGATTTGGAACAGTCGTTACAGGACATACGGTATGGATGGTTCGGGACGCCTGGGTTCCGTGGGAATTCATTCCCCAAACACCCTGTCGCATGCTTCTTACAGGAAGTCCCGCAACAATAGTGTATGGCGAACCATGGACCTATATTATCCATCCTACGAGCCAAAAGGACTGGTCCTGTGCGGCCACGATCTTGAAAGCCTTTGGAGCCGGTGTTGTCGCATGGACCTCGGATCTTGTTGTTCCTCCTGCCTTCTTACGCTTTCTCGAATCGGCTCCTTATACACGTATCATGATGGGATATGTGACTGAACCGCCTCTGCTTCCAGACGCCGTCTTCTTCCCCTTTTCCAAAACACCCGATCCACTCTTTCTATCGATTTGTAAGGCTATGCCAGCCAGAAAGGGTCACGCAGCCTACGCTGTCCATACACAATGGGATGATGTCATTGCCATGATGGCAGAGTCCGGAATGTCTCTTCTAATATCGGACGTCGGAGAAACAGCGTGGACCTTGTTCTGGTACAAACGATCGGACAGTGTCCAGGTAACGGAGTCGGTAGCAAAGGCACAGGCCTTACAACTTGTAAAGGCGGCGACAAACTTGTTAGAACTACGGTAGTTCTTATGATTTTATAGGATGTTACAAACATCACTTAAAATTAATGCTTCTTGCTGTGCTTCTTGGAGAAGAGTTTGAACTGGCCCTTCTTGGCAATGTAGCCAGCGGCTCTCAGCCTCTTGATGGCCTTGAGGCCCGCCTTGTGCGCCTTGCGGGACACAATGCGACCCTTGTGCATCATCAGATCGGACTTCTTGAGGCCACCCGCAGTGTGCATAGCATTGCCATTCATCACCATCTTGCGAGAGCCCACGGCAGGCATGCGAGCACCACCCTCCATGTTGTTCTTGCGAGTCATGTTGTTCTTGCGAGACATGTTGTTCTTGCGAGACATGTTGTTCTTGCGAGACATGTTGTTCTTGCGAGACATGTTGTTCTTGCGAGACATGTTGTTCTTGCGGGACATGTTGTTCTTGCGAGACATGTTGTTCTTGCGACTGACACCAGCATTGGGCATAGCATTATTATTCATGGAGGCGTTCATGTGGTTCTACCGAAACAACATATTTTTTTCAAAGAAGGTCGGATCCCTGCTGACCGGAAACGCACTCTCCTGCACCGGTCCACAGATCCAAGTCTCCAGCCGCTCTACGTCCGGAAGTGGATCTAACGCACGAGCCCGTTCCAAAGCCCCTGTAGACATCTTTTTATAATACTCCCCATCCCGTTTCAAGTGACGAATCGCCGAGACCCAGGCATCCAAATCTTTGCGATCACAATAAATCGCAGCGCTTTCGCAACATTCTCGTAATCCGGGGGTCGGTGATACGATTACCGGGATACCCGAACTCATCGCTTCTACAGCGGTGCGACCCCACGTCTCCTCCTTGCTCGGCATAATCTGTACCCAGGTCTGCGCATAAACATCTCGAATCTTGGGGGTGTGCGCAATATACTTCAAATTTGGCACATCGGATACCGTAATCTGCTTTCTATATCCACCCTTCACACCCAAGAACTCTACATCCGGAAGAGCCTTCGCCAACTGTACCAACAGATTTCCTCCCTTGTTATCATTTACGTTACTCAAGGTCACATACTTTCGTTCTTTCCCCTCTTCTCGTCCATATTCTCGATAATCCACCATCGGAAACACAATCGTACATGCAGAATCAGGAACATCAATACGAGTCGATCGTAAAGATTTCGAATTAAAGACCGTCCATTGACGCCCTGTTACCTGGGGATGAATCCAGGGTTTTCCTACGGCTCTTACATAATTATCAGTGTGAACCCATTCGACCATAGGACGACCCGTCACTCGTGAAAACCATTGTAATTGCTTGCGAAACAGACAGGTATTGGTATGAAATTGATGCGTCGTCTTGGCAACTTCAAACAACATCTTGGTGTCCTGTAAATCAAAACATCGTACACCCTCAAAGGTTCGTTGTGGATATCCACGACTTGCCACCCATACATCATACTTGTACGGTTTCTTCATTAGATGTCTATTAACGGTGTGTGTGCAAATTTCACTTCCAGCGTTTACAAAGGGAACATAGTCATGTAAGATCCAAAGAATGCGAATTCGGGTATCAGGGGGCTCGATGTCCTTCCACATCGGCCATGTTGAATACTCAATCAGGGCTGCTTGATCTGTAGGAATGTAGATTGAATTCCTGGTTCTCACATCGCCGAGAACGATAACAAGCACTAACAAACCCCACAAGAGCCACAAGTACTCCATTCTTAGTATAGGGTGTGAAAATTATACTGATTGTAACGATCGTTCTGCTTCTTCCTTACTCGCTAACAAGTCCTTGCGCCACTTGTTCAAGATCATCGGGTTCGGCACCTTTACAGTACTTACATACTTCATAAATCGATACATGTTCCAGGGGTCGTAAACGCCTGCCAAATGAATCAAGAAGTCGCCGGGTTTGTATAGACGAACTGTAGAATCCATCGCATCATCTGTGGGTCCAAACAGATAGGAGTTGAACTTCCAGTGATCATGACAGGTTTCGATCTTGGCCTTGTCTTCAGAGTTCGTTTCAAATAACTTGATCATCGCTGCGTTATCCCACCAGATATGATGTAGGAGATCCGTTTGGTCATAGGCACGCTTGAAAAAGTCCTTCGCCCATGTAGACTTTCCACGAATCAGCATATGACCATTGTTATAATGTCGACATGCATCAAAGGTCCATAGCAATTCCTTGTCCTTAGGAAGAAGAGGCAGGACCTGTGTTTCCAAGGCGAGATCTGGATTCATAATGATCACATCTGCATCACTTACAAATAGATAATCGTAATCAAAGAGATGTTTCTGAATGAAGTTAAACTTCGACCATGGTATCGGTCGGCCTCTGTCCCAACAGTCCTCTCCGCCAATATGACAATCGTAGCCGTGCCTCTTTGCATAGTCCCGTTTGGATTGAAGACCTAGTTCCACCGACTTCTTGTAATCAGCGCCGACACAGAAGGTAAGAATAGCAATACGTGGTTTTGTTGTCATTTGGTTGTACCAAGCGACAACGATTTAGACCAAGGAACATGTATCTAAATGTTCAGCGGTCTAGATCATCGACAAAAAAATTGAATCGCATCAACGACCTAACATCAAGCATCAATCCATTCTCTAAACATTCAAATGTCTACAAAGTATACGAAGAACGAAGCAGGTGAGTTTGTATGTCCTCATTGTCCCAAGGTGTGTGAGAAGCAGAATACCATGTTCTATCACATTGCCCATGATCATGAGGAAACGAAGCCCTTCAACTGTAAGCATTGCGCTTCAGGCTTTATTCAACGGGGCCAGTGGCTCAAACATCTGGCGCATCATCACCCTGAGACTCCTCACCCTGAAGGGGAGGTGAATCCTTACGTAGGACTTGCATTTCACTGTCCTTCGTGCGAGAGAGAGCCTATGAAGACCAAGGCGCAACTTATTGTACATTATGTTCGCACCCACTGTAAGGAATGGATTCCATCCTTTACACGAGGAGAGCCTTGTTCCGAATGTCACAGACTCTTCAATTCTCCTGGAGCCTACCTACATCACGCAGCCGAGTGTTTCCATGCGAGAGCCCCTGAAGATCACGCCATGATTATCTCACGAATCAGGTAAATTCCATGGTATCCTAGCGCAGCACATCCCGCAAGGAGTAGCATTTCAAAGTAACGACGTTCCGTATCCTTTCGCAAGATTCCCATAAGGATGAGAAGGGGGGCGATGAGAAAGACGTGAATCCAGTTGACCCACGCACTCTTGCCCTCCTTTATTTTTCCATACGCCTTGTACAATTGGTATAGGAGCACAATCACGCCGAGTCCACCTAAGACATAAAACATCCATTCGGGTATGGAATCCCTCGCTATTCCTACATAAATGAGAAGAGGTGCTATGAAGAGTACATGCATCAGATTAATAATGGCATGTGAGGACAGCATCTTTACTTATCATATCTAAAAAAATGAACCATGTTGAGACTCTATGCAGTATATTAAAGATGCAATCTACAATTACAGCCATTCAGGCGTGGGGAGACGGTCGGAAAGGCACCTCTGATGAACTTATTGCGGCCCTTACAATACGATTAATTACGGCAGAAGCCTCTCTGGGTCATCATGCCAAGTTGCCAACGGATCCGCTGATTAAAAGCGTCCTTGATTTAGCAAGAGGTCCTACACCACTACGAGTAAAAACGGGTCTTCGTGTCTTTACAGATGGTTCCTGTACATCGAATGGGCGTCGAGGGGCGAAGGCAGGTATCGGCGTCTATGTCACTCGGGACGATGTTCCCATCAAGTCGCATTCAGCACCCTTGGGCTACGACGAACCTCATACCAATCAACGGGCCGAACTCCAGGCTCTGTATCACGGACTACAATTCATAGCCGAACAGCCCTCGCCCGTAGCCAATGTATACACAGATTCTAAGTACTCATTGGATTGTTTACAACGATGGTCGGCTCGATGGAAGCGGGATAATTGGAGAAAGGCTGATGGAAAGCCAGTACTACACCAAGACCTTCTGAAACCCATGGTGGATCTGTGGGAGCGATTGTGTAAGACGGTGACGCTTCATCATGTGGAGGCGCATACAGGAAGGGGGGATATACTATCGTTGGGAAATGCCAAGGCGGATGAATTGGCGACGATGGCCACTAGCACTAACGGTGCTAGTGGACATCTATCTACGGCGGCTACCTCAGGTGGCGCCAATTCATCCGATACAAGCAGTCCCTTTACATCTCTTATACACCCAGCAACAAATGTCGCCAATACAGCCGGTCGCACCCTGTTTGCAGATAGCACTGCGAAAACCTCTATACTTCCCTTTAATCCTTACAGCACTCCCAATATTCTATCACTATTCTAGGTTATAACAATTGTGGATACAACACCGTCTCTAGGCTTTACGAGTGGCGGATCTACAATATACTTGTTCAAATGTTGTAAGGATCGATAGTACTGAACATCAATCGGCGCATGATAATATTGGAGTTGTTGTAAGATGTCTGGAAGGGCCCCATGACGAACAAGATATCCATGGGTCCCCCAATTGCCACCCCCTTTGCGCCCGTGGCCATATCGCAAGATATTTGGTGAAATACGTTCCCCATGCGGCTTATTGATTCCAACAAAGAGAATATCCCAATCCGACGGTACTTCGTGCTGCACCGCAGTCCATCGTTTCATAAAGTCTTCTGGAACCTCACAATCGTCCTCCAAAATCAAGTGACCATGCGTTTTAGAGACCGGAAGAGATGCGAGGTGCTGTAATAATCGCTTGTGCGACAACCAACATCCATATTCACCAGGTCTTCTTACAATGTTGGGGGCAGATGCATGGTCCTTATTTTTGTCAGGTCCCGTCAAGGAAGGATGAATGCCTTCCTCCTCGGCATCCTTTCGATTTACATCCTTTCCATAGGTTGCGGACCATCGCTTTATAGGCAATCCAATTCCTCTGGCATCCCGCTGAAACTGTGCCAATCGTTCTGTATCCTTATCCAAGTTGATCACCCATACATCGTCAATACTAGGAGGATTTGGTTTTATCAAATAGGCCAGCACTAATAAGACTATGAAGACTCCCACAATCAGGAGAATGTTTCCCCGTGTATTCATTCCTATATATTATAAAGAAGTTTGTAACCAATTCAAAAGAAGTTTCTTACCATCGACACTTTTTTCAGGATGGAACTGAATGAGAACCGACTGTTTGAACTGTACAATCATCGCTTGATCCTTATACGATGCAAGTAGTTTCAGTTTAGGAAGAGAATGGGTGGAAAAGTAGCATTGATGATGACGTCGCATCACCATCGGATCCTTAATTCCCTCGAATAAGGGATCTGCCTTCGTAATAGGAATGTGAATGACGCCTGTTTGAACATGAGCGGCCGTCTTCATTTCCACTCCTAATTGAACTAGAATGCTTTCCATAGAGTAACAGAGAGCCATGATTCGCTTGTCATTCAATAAGGCTAGAGGCACCTGTGGTGCATCTGGGGATACAACGGACGTCGGACTTCCTGAAAAAATCCAGTGGGTAATCGGACTATGTTTTATTGTATGAAGAAGAGCCGATTGAGAGTTCCTTACACCATCGACTACATGGGTGCGATATCCCAGTGAATGAATCGCATTGATGAGATACCGGCAGCCATACAAGGTACTATACATATTGACAATTCCTACAATCATCCCTACAGTTTGCTTAATAAATACTCTGCCGATTCCAATGCCGATTCAATCCAGGTTTGTGTAGGATTTACCGACTCTCCTGTCAAATATACATTGGGAAACGGATGATGAGCCTCCTTTGATGCAGTTTTTACATCATATGGTCCAGGCACCCAATAGGTACATCCCTGCGTCCAATCATGCTTCTTCAAGTAGGTCGGAGCCGGAATCTCTTTTCCAGGAAACAGCGCCTTTGCATGATGTTGTATCGCTGTTTCTAAGGTCTTACCTTCCAATTCACGCCAATACTTGGTATCATCTCCATCCGTGTAACTAATCATGATGAGACCGGTCTTGGGATTAATCGGAATCACAAAGCGCAGGGGATTTGCGGTGACTGTCTTTTCTAATCCTTCAAACCAACAACGACCGTCAGCGCCCTTCGGATACACAGCGTAAATACGAATTAAGGCGCCTGTATTTAACTGTTTGAGCAGCGGCGCCCCCTTCAAAATGCTGAAGGTAGATAAGGAACATCGACAGGTAGCGATAATGATATTCTTTGATCTATAAAGAAAAGGTTTCTTGTCATCCTTCGGCCCATACAGGCCTTGAACCTCAATCAAGCCATCTATGCCCCTGGTTATATCTGACACCTTATAGCGGACCCTACAGTCTGCTCCTGCAATCACTGCGTCCTTGTGCTTTCCTACGACAAGTTGGTCCAATCCACCGACCAAGCCGTAAAAAGCAGATCCGTGCGCCGCCATCGGTGCTTTCGGCCTAAAGAGAGGAAGGGCTACATCGGCCCTCAAGGTCTCCATTTCGGATGTATAAGGATACTTTACAAGAATGGAATGCAGAGACGGGGGAACGAGGTCCTTAATTGTGTGTGTTGCTAATGACTTCGAAGGCAGGGCTTCCAACGCACTTCTTACAGGTGTAAATAGACTAACAAAGTCATTCGTTTCCCCTTCATACAGGGAATCCGCACCAATCGGATAGGTCTTCAAATCATAGCGTTTCACTAAGGCTGCAACACGTTTGTGCGCATGAAAAATGCGACCGGCTCCTACTTCGTATTGAAGTGCGGGGGTATCTTTTGTCTTCGGTACACGTTCCGTAGCGATACGACCTCCAAAGACGGGGTATTGTTCCAACAACAACACGTGTTTTGTCCGTTTACCTAGTTCTTCGGCAACTGTAAGGCCCGCTATTCCACCTCCTATAATGATATAGTCGTATATCATTCTACCAGGTGTCGTTTTTTTAGTCTAGTTTCGCAATCCATGATACAATTTGATCCGTTTCCGCTGATTGGATCTGACTCACCGTTTGCTTCGGCTTGAAGAAGACAAAGGTCGGAAATTTACGAACAGCGCAATAACCCGATGTGTAAGAATTTACAGTTTCGTCGCATTTCCAGTAAGGTATCCCCTTTGTAAGAGCCGTTGATTCGACGGCTTCATGGTTTATCTTCTTACAGGGGCCGCACCAGGCCGCTGTAAAGTAGACGATCCATCCCTTCTTATAGGGTGAATCCTCCGTCTTGTCATGAAACATGCGCTCAAAGTCTTCCTGTGTCAAGTTCATCCGTACTGCTGACTTATAAAATCGTAAGATCTCTTTAACCCAGCCGTAATGACAACAGCGGCTAAGGCGCCGGCAATAACGGGACCGGGACCTCCATCGCTGGCATTAGAAGGGCCTCCATCGCTGGCTCTGCCGTGCTCTTGTTTCGATGCACCACCCGTTTGTTCCTTCAGATCCAATACTGCTCCACCACGTTGTTTCACCTCAGGTTTCACCTCAGGTTTCACCTCAGGTTTCGCCTGTAAAGTAGGGTCTACAGGCACTGTATGTTTCACACACTTGTCGGTATGCGTGTGGGGAAATCCTAACAAAGATCCATACATACACATGAAGGCGTTGATGATGTCACCAATTGATCCATCCGTCGTTAATCCTACTGAACTTAAATAGGGTTCCACCTGTCCCAACACTCCCTCCCTCGGTTTGTGAAGGCGAAAGGCCTTGCTATCAATCGGTCCAAAGACTGTATTCAATAGCACAGGTGCTTCCACACCATTCTTCAGAATATCCTCCGTCATGAAGGTGGCGTGAAAGGCATCCCATGCCACCCACGCCCAGCCGATCAAGAAGGTAAAGAGGTTGAAACATAAAATCAGTTTCGCCAATCCCTGAATCCAACTTCCCATATAAAACTTATCGGCCCCTAGAAGGCCGAAAAACACGGCTAACAAGGCAAAGACAACATACGACTTATCCGCCACCATTGTGGGAGCACCTGGAGTCATAAAGACTCCTCGTCCAATATTACGAATCCAATCTAACGGACTCGCCAACCCCTCCTTCATCACGGTGTCCCGTTGCCATATGATTTGTGATAAATCCCACCAATACCAGGCGCCAAACGTAAGTAAATTTAGAAAGGCTTTTTGAAACCCTGTCTTGAAGGATCGCAAGTAAAAGTGATCGCCTCCTACTAAACCAAAGAGTACCGATAAGACGACAAAGACGTACCAGTTACGGTCGGCACCTCCCCACGTATCCACATCACTCACGTGTTGTTTCAAGTCTGACATCCTATTCATCTGTATCAAATTTTACACCGTGAACAGAACGCCGCCGAGACCGGCTACCACACGAAGCACGTTGTAATTAATTGCATAAACTGTAACACCTGCCGGTACAGAAGCCACCTGTTGATTCATCTTGAGTTGCAAGACAATGTTATCAATACGACTTGCATTCATCGATCCTTGAGGTTGCGCTGCCTCCGGAGCCAAACTAAAACTGTATACGTAAATGAAATCATTGGGGATCGCTGTGTGACGTTGCCAAGGCACCATCAATCGAAAATAGGTGGCCGGCTGGGTTTCAAACCGATCGTATCCGTCTAATTGAAGTAAGGCGGAACTAATCAAATCCAAATTGGGAATACCACCTTGCAATAGCAATCGACTTCCATAGTTAAAGTATTCATGCGATGCCAACATACGATCTTGGTTCACCACCCATATCATCTCCTTGATGGGATGATTGAAGGTAAGAGGCACATTCACCTGCGTCGTATTTTGCGGAATGCTATAACGCTTCTGTTGTTGGACTTGCTCAATCAGATATTCGTGTTTCGAAGCGACGAAGCGTCGGCGTTCCTCCACATCTAGATAAATATAGTCGCCCCACAGCGTCATATCTGTAATCACAGGAGGAGATGCAATCGGTGGCACAGGCGTGCCATCGTTGATGACAGACTGTTCCAGGGCATTGCTAAAGATCATATCCTGTCCATTCTTGAGTCGAATATACAACTTGATGGGAGTAGCCTGTAGGGCTAACAAGGGTAAAGCAAGTCCAGGATTCTTACAAAACCAAAAGTACAGGGGCACAAAGAGTTGGAGGGGTCCAGATTGACTAGACTCTGTGTAGACCGATTGTTGTCCAATCATCTGCTGTACTCCTTGTTGTTTGGATCCCGGTGTTGTAAGTTGTGTCCACAAGTACAGAAATTCACCGTATTGGCGGTCAATCTCTTGTTGACCAATCCAAATACTGATATAATCAATCATAGCATAGCCAATTCCATTGACATAGGATACAGCAGGGGGTGTCGCCGCATAATTCGTGGGCGGAATCGTTGTCACGCCACAATTCGTCGTGTTTGTGACGGGACCCTCGGGAGTAATGGCCGGTAAATTAATTTCCAAATACAACTGACTCAATAAATCGCCGTTTCGTGGAATCGTAGTACTAATCAGTTTTCCAAAGTCAGTGGCTGTATCCAAGGCGATACGCTGCGTTTCCATGCTGAAATTTGTGTAACGACGATACACCTGTTTAAAAAACGTCGTTTGCGGGTTGCCGGACAGGTAGATATCCTGCCGTCCCGTTGCGACCAATTGAAGGAGCCCACCGGAATTAGACATCTCTATGAATAGACTACGAATTTGGGTTTAGACTTAGACGCTTGGTATGGGGTTGGATCTGTACGCCAAAAGGTTCATCCAAACTAGGATGGCTTATCAGCAATCAGAACTCGTCAATGTTCTCGGGTTAGAAACCGTGTTCATCCGAGGACCCGACAATTACCCGATATCGTCGCAATATGTCTTATATGCGAACGGCTTTGGCCAAGGCTATTGGAGTAATTCTGTACTCCCTGAAAATTTGTCGACGCTTAGCACCAGTCTCGGATCTACAAACCTCTATATTCAACAATTATCTTCCTCGCAAGGTTCCATTAACCAATCAACACTTTCGACAACAAATGCACTTCAATCAACCATATCAACTGCGACGAATTATTCAATTTCAACTACCAATGCACTCCTTATTGCAGTAGACTCCTTCTATCAAAGTTCCGTAAACTATACCAATAGTACTGTGCTAGGAATTAGTACCCAATCCACCTTTTTTGCGGAAATTGGTGCGGTGCAATCCTCTGTAAATGCCAGTGCTTCCTCCCTCAGTACAGCGATTTATGTACAAAATGCAAGCACCTATTCCAGTATTACATTGCAAACCGATTTCAAAATTTCGACTGCATCTGCCAATCAAAGAACGGCACTCAATAATTTTTCAACCTATGTTAGTCTTAACTTTGCGTCAATCAGTAGCGTCTCATCGATTCAAGGGAATTTTTCGAATGCGCTCGCCAGTACATCTCTTGGTTTAACTAGTTCCATCCAGAATTTGAGCAGTTATATAAGCACTTATGCGTATCAAACCTATGCATCCACAAACTCTACATTCTCTTCTATCTTTTCAACCTTGAATCTCCATTCTACACAAATCAAGGCCTTACAAAATTTTAGTTCTACAAGTTATTCTACAAGTTATATGCTTGCAAGTACCTTTGCTCACTCCACACAAGTATTTATACTTTCCACGAATGTGTCGACAGTCGCAAATTTACAAGGACAAATATCGGCAAACTCTACAAATACGGCGAATTTGAACTCTACCTTTTTAAACTATGCCAGTACCACAACCTCCACAATCTCCTCCTTAACCCTTGAAATCAGTTCCATCTCAGACTCTCTATCATCACTTTGGTTTCAGTTTGACCTCTTAACCACCAGTTCCATTTTGAGTAGTATTTACACATCCTTTGTCGAATTGGAACAATACTTCAATGCTCTTTATTACAGCACATCGACTGGTGTGACCTCCTCCATTGAAAATATTCTACAATCGTCCTATGCCTACAATCAATCGACAGCCGACGCCTTCTTCGCAACATTCGTAAGTTCTGTCTATGCATCCACTATAAGCACCGTAGTGCCAAGCACTATGGCCTATGTGTCTACCCTGATAAGCACCCTGTACAGTTCTTTGTATTACGACCTCAATTCCACCTTACAAGAAACGGTGGTGTCCTCTTTAATAAGTACAACCTATGGTTACCTGTCTACAATCTCCCCTGAACTTACCTCGAATGTTGTGAGTACCTTGGCCACAGAACAAGTACTTCTTCTATCAAATACAACATCCAATGCCGTCATGGATTTCGTAACCTATCGTAACTTTTACATCAATGTCAACAATCTGACGGATCCCTTCCTTTATAAAATAATGTACCTGTCCAATACCATTTCAAGCCTAAATTACAGTCGTGGCATCATAACTATTGATATCAGCACCGTTGGAAATTTGTACTCTGCAAACAGCAGTTTGCTTATTCTTGATACCAATCACTACGGATATCCTACAGCGGTAAGTGAACGATACATCCCTTACGTGAGCAATGCAAATTACACCATGCAATATGAATACAACATTCTGAACCAAATTGTTTATACAAACTTGCTCGGTGTCTATCCAAGACTAAATGTAACCTCTTTGAATTATAGCACTATTTCAACTGTTAACTCCGTATACAGTAATGGTGCAGTAATTACTAACTATATATGGCGCAATACACCCCTTATTGTCAATTGGTCCAACTATTCCTTCTTTCCCTTTTCCACCTTTGGAGGTCCCACCCTCAATCCTCAAGTGCAACTGGTATACAATATAAATAGTACAACCGTCCAAACATATGGTCCTTATCCTTTCTCCCAATCAACTGCCACCATTCAACTTCCTATGATCAGCAGTGCAACATCCGCCTTTGTATCGACCTCAATTAGTGCCTATGTTCTTGGAACACCGGCCAATGCAGCATCTCAACCCTTCATCACCCTCCTTCCTGCATTCAATTCTGTTCTCTTATCGAGTATAAGCAGTGGTATTCGTCCCAGTGGAACAGCACTTATAGGACTGTCAAGAACAGGCGTCAACACACTTTCCTCCTATTCCTTTGTGAATGTGAGTACATCTGCTGGAATATCATCCATCAGTACGGGTTTTGCATTTGGCGCAAATTTCTTTGTAAATAATATCATATCTTCCATTGGTAACAGTTTTGTTGGACCTAATAACACAGTCGTTGTACCAGCCGTCGCAATTATAAGTTCTATTAATCCTGTGTCTCCTGCCAATGCATTTTCTACAATCATCTATTCCAATTGTGTAAGCACTGGCTTATCTTCGATCGCACCCAGCACGAATGCGCAATTCATGCAATTATTCGGTATTGTAAAGAGCGGTGCAACTGAATTCTCTCGTAAAATGCAACTTACATCCAGTATTACAACTTCGTTTTCCTTGTAATTTTCTTCGATATACAAACCATCTAAACATTCCTACACTCTAAGAGTGTAAGAATGTTAGCGCATCACCCTTCTACAGGAAAGCCCATCAGGGTCTTACGAACAGAACCGAAGGTGACGACCGATGCAAAAACGCTTGTTCTTATGGAACCCACAATGAAGCCGAGTCCCCGTTGGAACCGTTGGTTTCCTGTGGTTACCACTGTGGAGGCAGTGGCCGTCTGCGGACATGAACAGGTGCTCGCTGTGGTTCTAGGTGCTGACGCTTCCTTTACCGAGTGGAGTTCTGTGCTTCCGTCTCTTACCTCCGAAACCTCTCAAACGGTCTTTGTAATGAATCGTAAGATCCTGAGTGCGTGGGAGAAAGCAGGGTTCCTATATGATCGTGTTCTTATCACCGAAGACTTGTTTGAAGCCTATCCCTATTTGGGGGAACCGTGCTCCTCTGCTGATCCCGTTACCAAGGTGGTAATATGTATCGCTCACATCTTTCGCCTACATCGTATCGTATGGTCTCTCGGTGCTGATCGAGCCTCTCTTCCAGTCCCTGTGGTCCCCGTCTATGATGCATGGGTCTCATGCCTTAAGGGTTCCTTACACCAGATCCCTGCTGATTCAGACGACGGGTGTATTCCCAGAACGACCTTGATTCAGCAATGGTACACGGCCTCTCCTGCCAAACGACACAAGGAAATCAGAGAGTGTTTAGAAAAGAATATCGCTTGTCCCTACATTGATTCTATCCTCCTGTTGAATGAGTCCGACTATACCAATATTCCAGAGAGTCCTAAGATCACGACCGTGAACCTTGGTCACAGACTGACCTACTATGATGCCTTACAGGCGGCGAAAGACCGAGTTCCAGCGGGAGACCTTGTCATCATTGCTAATTCCGACATTTGGTGTAACGAGACCCTAGCCTATCTATGGCGTATTGGAATCAAGGAATCTTCCATGTTCTTGGCTCTTTTGCGATGGGAGGATGTCGATGCACCTCACATCTTCGGGCCCCGTCCTGATTCGCAGGATACGTGGATCTTTGCACGAGATTGTCTCACCTTTACACCTACAAAGGAGGAATTTGACTATCCGTTCGGTCAATCTGGATGCGACAATGCGATTGCGCTTGATATGATGCGGCACAAGTTTATGGTGGTAAATCCAGCCTATTCAATCAAGACTATGCATTCACATCGATCGAATGTACGCACCTACGACCCCAAAAACATTCTCTATCGCCCCTTCTATCTTCACTGCGAGCCTACTGCCATTCAGAGTGCGCAAGTAGAACTGAACTTGACAGCCTATAAGCCGAATGGCGCTCTGTCGACTGTCTGGCAATCGACCTACATGTGTGAGTCCTTTCCCAGACCCATCCATTCAGTGGAACCTGAAGTGCAGGACACAGTATGCTCCATGCTCAAACATAATGGGGACGGCGCTTGGAACTATGTTGCCCATTCGCAAAATCTTTGGACACCGTCGATAAAGGGCCCTCCTCTATACCATTTTACGGGAGGCACCTTCGTAAGTCCAGGAGGAATCGTGAGCGGTTGGAACAAGATCTATGTAGGAGATCATAAGGGATGGATTGGTCGCTGGGAAATGTCCAAGACCACGCTCCTCACTAACTGTATGCGAGTGGAATCGGTGGTTGCCCTTCCCTATTCTACAAAGTGTATGACATCCTTGAGCACCTGGGTTCTAGAGTACCTGCCCCGTGTGATTCGTCTTCGTCGGCTATTGAAAGACGCCGGCGAGAGGGTACCAGACTTTGGAGTCCCCTCCCAACCGGATCTCGGCGCCTTTCTCCAAGACTGCGTCTGGCCCTCCTCTGATCCTATGGCAGCGCTTCCCATGTTGGAGGATGTCCAGTACTATGCAGATCATGTATGGGCTGTACCACCATCAGAGGCTCTTACACCTGTAACAAAGGAAGACGTGGCCTTGTTGCGATCTTTGCTGCCTCCTCCTACAGACACGAAGACTACGAAACCCGTCGTCGTCATCTGCGTCACCGATGATGTAACTACGGTTCTATCTCGTGAATGGGCCGATTCCGTAGCCGAGCACATTCTGTCCAAATGGACGGTTAAGATTGTAGTCCCTACAGATTCTGTCGTACTACGAAGAGAAGCCTTTCAAAGTGCTACATGGATTATTGGTAGCGGAGATGCCCTGGATTGGATCTGGATGGCATCTCCTAAGGCGACGGTACTTGAATTCATGGACGCCGGTAAACCTGAAGGATCCCATATTCATTTGGCAGGGGCCGCAGAACTCCGTTATGTTGTTGCAACACATGTACGTGACTCGCTTGTGAATCAGAGACAAACCGCACTGCTAGATGTAGGAAAAGCCATCAAGGCCTTCGGATTCAAAGATATGCTCGAAATAAGCCGAGTTCCTTCTCGAATCGAACTACCGGTCGTTGTATTGCCGACGGGAAAGGCCTTGAATGGCTTCTTTTCTCATAGTGGCGACACCTTTCGTGAGATGGCACAGATCTGGGCGGAACGGGGATATTGCAAGGTAGAACTAAGCGAGGAAACGCCCTATTGTTGGTGGGGCGGGATCGGTGAAATCCTTTTGTACGACCGACCAACAATCCGTTGGTGGAATGATGCGATTCCCTATCAAATGGCTCTCTTTGGAAACTGTGAACCCGTTGACAAGGCTCGCATCCGTCAATCTGTATGGTCATTCTGGCCTCGATCGCCAAGGGCGATTGAGGCAGCGGTGGACCAACACAAGGTTCTGAGAACATGGGAAGATCGTCCTATTAAATCACTCTTTCTAGGCAAGATTGAGAACGGAGTGCAATTGGCGGCTCGATCGACGGCAGATTGGTCCAAGGGTGTCGAGTTATTTTCAATGCCAAAGGACAGTACAGGGGCAGCGTATCCCTACACTCAGACCGAGTACATTGAGAAACTATGTCAAGCCCGCTTTGGCCTTTGCTTGCCTGGTTTTGGTAAGAAATGCAATCGTGAAATCGAATACTTTGCGTGCGGAACGGTACCCATTGTAACACCTGATGTCGACATGACTCACTATCTAGTGCCTCCCAAGGCCGGTGTTCACTATTTTGTCGCCAAGACCCCTGATGATGTAAAACGCATTGTGAATGGTACAACTAGAGATACATGGCGTATGATGTCAATAAAGGGACGTGAATGGTGGCGAGCCTATGCCTCTGCAGAGGGAATGTTTCGACTGACGGTGACACGCATTGAACAGTGCCGCCCCTTTTTTGGGGTTGGGATTCCTCCTACAATCCGATTGTAAATAGTCATAGATTCTTATAGAATCTAAAACTAATAATGCCTATCTATGCTAGACTTCGTAAAAAACGTTGAATGGGTGGATGAGTCTTGAACTTGTCCAAATGCTGTCGCAACCATTGATTGAAATATCCAGCGACCCCAGATGTTTGAAACCAATGCGTGTGAACCGACTGAACCAGTTTGTCTTGGTATCGCAATCCAATACTCTTATCAGTTCGATTAAATGAAAAACGGGCTTGAACATCGGGAGGGGGACTCGTTCCCTGTACCATTCGCCACCATCCAAAGTTTACCTGAACTGGAAATTCATACAATCCAGAACCCGCCAATAAGGCGATATCTTCCAAGGCCGCCTGCTCAAAGAAACGACTCGATATAGCAAAGGTGCGCCACATGCTCAAAAATTCTTTCGATTTGAACCACATGAAGCCTGCGTTATACTTTCCATACAGTCGTTCATCTGCAGGTCTGATCATATGAGGGGACAAGGCGAGAATCGCTGTTTCTGGAATCGGAGGAAGAGGCGCTAGATGACAGATATCCGCATCCAGGAACCAAGCACCCGTCGTATCCAAGTAAGGATTCAAAGTCCACATCCACTCCAAGACATTCGCCTTTTCATAGGTATAATCCTTGAACAGGCTGTCGTACAGAACGCCAGGCCTGGCTTCCATATCGGATCGTGTTAAGCCCTTGTACGCATCCAAGGCGACTTTTACATACTTCTTACCTTTGAATACTACCGAATCAATGGGCGTTACGGAATCAGTATAGATGTAGAGGGTGGCGTCAGGATGCCAGACTTCCAAGGTCTTACAAAAAATACGGAAATCGGATAGTGCTTCTTTGCCGGTAACAATCAATCCAATGTGAGCCATTGCTTTGATTGCGTGGTGATTAGTTTAGACCGCTGAACTTTTAAAAAAGCACTTGATGGCACCCAAAGGGTGCCATGAAAGGCTTTTTAATAGATTCAGGGCGCCCTTAATACCGTGTGGACTATAAAACGAGCACAAAAAAACAGAGGCAGAGCCTCTGTTTTTTGGTGCTCATTTTACATATTCACGGGTTTAGACCCTCCTCTTCAACCCAATGCTGTATGTCAGGATATTCTTCGTTCAAGGTTAAGACACAGGCTTCCGCTTCCTCCTTTGTCCAACAGTAGGATCCAAACCCCTTTTGTCCATTTGGGAGTATATAGGCAATTCGAAACATCTTAGACCAACGGGCATTTCAAATGGGCACCTAAAAATTGACGTTGTATTTACATCTACTGTATATACAAAGACAATGGGTTTCATATATCGCATTTCACACAAGAATAAGTCGTACATTGGGCAAACACGCAGACCCTATGAGGAACGATGGAACCAGCACAAAAACAGCATAAGGGACTTGTCTATCAATAGACCTCTTGTAGATGCCCTACGCACTATTGGCGTAGAGCACTTTGTGTTTGAGGTGCTACTTGAATGTAATGATTCTCTGCTGAATCGTTATGAACAAGACTTAATCAAACAGTATAATTCATTACATCCTCACGGTTATAACTACACAACTGGTGGGGAATATGACTTTGCCCGTCCTGAAGAACTTTGTCGCAAGATAGGGGAAGGGCTTAAACGATACTTTGAAGATCCCGAGGCTCGTGAAAGAAACCGAATCGCTCAGAAAAAAGCACGGGAGAATCCAGAACTACGAGAAAAAGATAGACAGGTTCAACTGGACTATAGTGCTACACCAGAGGGTAAGGCAAAGGCAGAAGCACATTCTGTCTTTATGAAAGCACGGTTTGAATCAGAAGAGGGTATTGCTCACGCAAAGGCTCATTCAGAACGTATGGTAGCCCGTGCTAAAACCGAAGAGGGGAAGGCTAAGAATGCCGAGGCACAGGCAAAACGAAACGAATGGTATAAAACACCAGAAGGGATTGCGTTTCGCAAAGCCTCTTCAGAACGAGCAAAACGGTTAATAGAAGAGCGAAAAGCGTCTATACCAGTTAGGCATTGTGACGTGTGCAACTATACCCCTCCTAACAATTCCAAACCTAAACTGGATAGGCACTGTAAAACACAGCGACATCTTGATAAGTTAAAAACTGCTTCGGAAAACGTCATTGAGCACATCTAAGTGCCCATTTGAAATGCCCGTGGGTCTAAGAATAGTAACAACTGTAACAACTGTCCCCACATCTGGATTGATTTCATTTTTCAGTTGCGAATCATAAGGCGTTTTTGAAGGCGATTGTGTGCGGTCTCGGCATCCACATCTCTTGCTGCCATACGACGCTGTCTCTCCTCCTCTGCTACCTGTTTGGCTCGGTCAAAGGCCGCCACCGCCGCCGCTTCCTCAGAAGACAAGGCCCTTGGAGCCGTTCCGTATTCCCGTTTCGCATCCTCCAAGTTACTAGGCCGTCCATCTGTACTCACATCTGCAACATCCTGACTAAAGGTGGCACCCTCTCCATATGCAAATTTGAGATCTGTATATCCGATCCCTTGCGCCCCTGGCGCCTTTGTATACTGTGCCGGACGTGCCGCACCCAATTCCGTACCAAAGGACGGGGCTAAGGTAAGTTCCGATGGGGCCCTATACTTACTCACACTGGTCTCGGCCGTCGTAGTTCTCGATCGTGTTTCATCGGCAAACGCCTTATGAAAAATATCGGAATTGAACTTCTGTCGCAAATTATCGTAGGTTTTTACGGATACATCCTCCTGCTTCTTCAACCAGTCTCCATATCCATCATCTCCGTCGGGATCTGGCAACTTGTTCTCCTCAAATAGTTTGTTAAAGGTCGTCATGTTCAACTTCTTAGGGTTCAAGGCGATCGGCGCAAGGGCTTCGTCTTCTAATTCCAAGACGTTGGCGTTTACGGGAGCCCTTGCGCCACCCCGATCGACCGGCAGACCTGCCACCTGTCTTGCCGTTTTAGCCTGCGCCAAGGTAACAGGAGCCGTAAAGCGTGCGTCGGATCCATCCTGTGCCGTTTTCGGAATCAATTTCTGTAAGACCTCGTCCAAATAGGTAAAGGCACGTGTAACCTTATCAAACAGTTCAGGATTACCACCCTTATCCGGATGTGCCTTCATCGCTGCCCTCTTGTACGCCGATTTGAGAGTTTCATGACTTAGGGGTAGCGAATCATCGAGACCCAAAATGTAATACGATTCGTGTAAGACATCAAGGGCCCGTTTCGGTGGCGGAACAGTCGCCAAGGTAGTCGGTCCGGAACGACGAGGCGCATCATGGATCTGTAGGGTGGGTTCTCGACTCGTGAGACGAGGTGTTTGCGCCATGGATGGAGGAGGTCTCTGCCCCCCACCTGGCCAAGGCGCATACTCGCCCCGTCTCTGTGACGCTATGTATGCGAGAACTTGGGCGTAAACTCCTGTACGTTTGGCTACATTAATAAACTCTTGGCCGACTAGTAAGGTATCCAACGTACGAAGTCGGGCTTCATCGGACTGCATCTCTGTCAGATTCTGCCAGATACGACTGTATCGGGGTTCTACGGATAGTCCTGCTCCCATTCTTCTCTGGCTCCGAATCTTTTTTAAGAACACAACCGAAGAAAAAATACTATAGTAAGGGGTTACACCTAGAACTCGGCATCCATTGTCACATTCTCCTGTAACCACTTGTCAACACTGGCCACTTGATTACTATCATATTTTGCATTTTTTACATTATTCTTATATAGGTAGACTGTCGGAACCTTCCCTACGTCCTTCTGATCCTCCTCCTCCATCATGTCGTAATCCAGGTGCTTTACAGGGACGCCGTACTTCTTGGCCAGTTCCTCGATTTGCGGTTGGATTACCTTACACGACTTGCACCATTTTGCACCAATGTAGGTTATTTCATAAGTCATTGTATGGATCTGGAAATGACGCAGAATTTCTTCATTTTTTCAGGGCTGGAAAAATTGAAGACGCCTATCTGCGTAAGGGGTCTTGCATCTTACTTACAAATGGAACACATCGATAAAGAACGTAGAAAGAAATCAGATAAGGCAAAGGATAAGGCTGGGAAACCCAGTCAGAAACACGTACGTCAGTATGAGGCTCTTATGGAGATCAGAGCCAAGGAGGGTTCTGCTACAAAGATTGTAGCGAAACCTACCAAAAAGTAACCATTTTTTAAAAAACATATATCAGAAGGCTGTTTTTATGCATTTGTGCAAGACCCATTTCGGCAAACCCTAGACTCCCCACAATCACTATCTGTTTTACAAAACGCCGAAGATGACAAATTCGGTAAATACCCCGTATAATACCCCCTATGCAAAGACTCACCGGGATAGCCTGTCATTCCACCCACACGATCTCCACTCCCAATACCACCCATCCCTCCGCTCATCCCTCCGCCTATGCGCGCCCCGCCCCCATCGCCACCACCCCCCCCACCTCTAAAGCCATCTTTTGTTTTGAGCGCAAACGCACATGCAATCCCCATGACGACTACAACCGATCCAACAATGTACAGAACTGAAATGGACTTCATCCTAATTTAGTCATACAATTCCTCAATCCATGAACGTATCTGATCCGGCCGTAACAGGGGAATCTGGGGCTCGCATTCCCACAGAAAGCGCTTTCCAAAGGAGGCTACACTATATTCCGTAGGCCAAGCATACGGATGCGCCGTAATCAACTTCTTATATTCGGAAGGCAGGAGTTGAAAGGACGACTCGGGCAACACTAGGGCCAACTGTTCCAACGGCTTCAGTTCCAATCGTCTCGTCGTTGGAATAGGCAGAACTGGCTTATCGGTTAAGAAGTCGACAATACTCTGCCATCGAGGAGGCAGGAGCCATGGATACATCCATTCTCGATCTACCGGTTCGCCTGCGTAATAGGCCAACGTCCATCCCAAGGATTCACAAAAGATACCGGCTGCTTTTTTTGCATCCACTCCCCCTAGCGCCTTTCGATCATAGATCGCCGACCAATCATTTCGTAACCTGTACTGTGCTCGATCTCCAGTATGAACCTTATAGACAAGAATTTCGTCCTCCCGCCACTCCAACGGCGCATCCTGAGCACGAGCCAAGGCCCGTTCCACGACATCCCCTCCCATCACTCCAATACGTTGTGTCAACTTCTTTGTTACGGCTTTCAAGACATCCTGTGCCTCGGTCTCCGCCAATCGTTTTACAAGATCCAAGAGAACCGGCACATTGTATTCGGCCTTGTCCTTTATACGAACCAGCGGTTCCTTCAACTCAACTAGATACTCCAACAGTCGTTCAATGCCATTGTCTTTGATCTTAAGCGCCATTCCATGAGGCACAAAGTCATTTCCTAAGAGATTCATAATTCCTACAAAATCGCATAGGAACTCAGCCGGTGTTTGAGAACCGTGGCGACCATGCGCTGTATACAAGGCCGCTGCCAACCTAGACATATCCATATACAGAAACTGCTCCGCACCTACTGAATTGGTCTTGACCCCTCCTCCGAATTCCGTTTCTTCTCGAAACAAATCGACCCGTGTTCCATACCGTGCGTATTGAAAGAGTGCGAGAACAATCAAATCTGCATCCAATCCGTAGACAACGGCATCTTTGATGCCTTCCTTACGAATATAGTCCATTAACTTCTGCTCCCCCTCTCCCGGTTCATCCGCTGGTGATACAATAATGCGAGGGGACCGTGTAAGATCGTGCAAGGCAGTTGTCAACTGCTCCATAAAGAGCGTGCCCGGCGTGATGGCATTTGTATCCCATCGAGGAATAGGTATATATCGTCGCCCCTGAGCCTCTGCCTTAATCCTCGCCTCGTCCTCCGCCGACTTGGCGGACTTGAATCTACGCATACGTTGTTGTTTCAACTTTGCTAAAGGTGCGACACCATCTACTGCAATATACAAGGTTTCGGCTTCGACATGGTTATCCAACTGTCGTATATAGGCAAGAACCCTGGATACCAAATCTCGCTCCCATTTGCTCGCAGCCGACTCTGTATAAGGAGTTGCAGTTTGTTGGAGTCGAACACAGTGGTAAATCGCACAATTTAGGTCCAAGGCCAAGAGTTGAGGTTTTGTATCCCTCGTTTTTGATGTGAGATTCTCCACAGTTTGTAGCAGGTGTTTGTAGAAGGAAGGAATGCCCATACCGTCTCTGTCCGATCTAGTTAATCAACTGTCTGCTGTATTTAAATACAACATCCAGATACTTCCTGATACGCTTTTCGCAGCAACCTTGTTATTTGCCTTACTTTTTCAATCGGCACCTCTCGCTACCTTAGGCGTGGGTCTCATTCTAAATGCTGGTATACATCCCTTGATCGCCGGGTTTCTGAGTCGTAACATCTCAGGCCTTGCACAACCTGTTGGCAGTGATCAATGCACGGGTCGATTTCCCGGTCTTTCCTTTACAGGGGCGGCAGCGTTTGCAAATGGCAACAATGATATCAATCGTGCTGCATGGCCTTCGTACTATGCATCCTTCATAGGATTCTTCCTTACCTACATCGCCTCTCTGACCGTCATTTACAGAGAAGAACTCAAGGCCAGTCCTACACGAAAGACTGCGACAACCACCGGCTTAGTGATTACTGCCTTAGTTCTCATTCTGGTCTGTATCTTTCGTATTGCGTCTGGCTGTGACGACGTTATCGGACTTATCGCAGGTCTTGTGATGGGCGGCATTCTTGCGCTAGCCTACGTTACCTTGATGGCAAACGCATCCGATCGTACTCTTACAAATATGTTGGCGCTCCCCCTCTTTAAAAATGTAGCCGTTGACGGGAAACCTATCTATATATGCGCCTAAGTTACAAAAACAAGTCACAGCAAAAACCACAGTCCATACCAAGATGGAGTTTGCCAAGATACGAGAATTTATTCTAGGGGCCTACCACGATCTCCCGAACGTGCTCGTAACAGGTTCGCTTCTCATTGGCGCACTGTCAGGATACATGCCCTTGCTGTGGCTCTCCCTTGGGTTATTAGCCCTAGATCTCCCTATCACCTACCTTCTTCAAGTGATTATGGGTTACTTTTTCACGGATAATCCATATTTATCTGTAAGATCTGAACTATGCGGACCACGATACTATGATGTAGCATCTGGACAAACTCCCATCATCGACTTTATGGCACCGACGTTCTGGATGTCAGCCTCGGTCTTCTTTGCCGTCTTTACAGGCTACAATGCACTTCGTATCTTATTCAAAACAAGTAGCAAAGGGGCTACGCAACAGCAAATTAATATGCGCCGTGCCTATTGCTTCGCAGTGCTTCTGGTCGCCATCATCTTCTTCTTTATCGCAGGATCCCGTGTTCTGAGTGGATGTGAAACACTGGCGGGAGGTGCGATTGGAGCGTTTGTAGGAGGTTCCTTGGCGGTCATCTACTGGCACATTCTCGATGTATGCGGTAGTGGACTCGTACCCGATATCTTGCAAATTGTTGCCAATTCAGCCCCTTCTTCATCCGGTCCCGTTACTCCTGTGATTTGTACAAAACCCGCCACGTATGAAAACGCATTTTAGACAGGGCATCCTTATGACCGGTGTATATGGGGGTTGATATCCCAATCATTCTTCTAGAAATCTTACCGTTACGTAACTTGTTCCAAGAATGCTTATCCAATAGGCCAAGTCTAAGAAGGACATTTGAAATCCTTTGTCCCAATCACCAAGTACATATTTTGTTATAAGACTTGTAATAAGGGGTATCATTACGATGGAAGGCAGGTTCGAACGATTTTCGACAAAGAATAATCCAAGAGTTACAATACATGTAAATAAAAGGGTGATAAAAATACGAATTGCGAACGTCATCTCCTAATAAAGGTTCTTAGTAAGATCCTGCTTGTATCATCGCAAACAAGGTCCTGATCGCAGACTTCCATTCCGTAAAATATCCTGGATAGATTCGCATATGATCATCCGAAGCCCAGCCATCACACAGGAGTTGAAATAGTCGTGTGACTTCTGTTAATCGTTCGGCTCTAGTTCCCACCTTATAATGTTCCACACACGACTCGTATGTTACGAGTTCTTTACTCAATCGTGTGTTGACTGCATTGTGAAACTCATGGAAAAACCGTGCGACCCGCTGTTGAAACATCGAACCGGTATCCTTCAAAGGAAAGAAGGGAAGGCGATGGGTTCGTAGATACAGGCGCATATGTTCACGACATTGTGCGCAGGGCAAAGCATTCTGTGTAGCCAATAGAACCCGATTCCATAGAGCACCTATATCTTTTCGATCACTGTCCATAGATAATAAATGAAACAGTGTCCACACCAGGGGACCCCACTCTTCCTTCTTCATCCTACTCCTATCTCATCGTCTTGAAAATTGAACGCTACCGCAAGACTAGTATATCCATCATGCTTACACGACAAGACCTTGACGTATTACAGAAAAAGGAGAAAACGAGGAAGAGAAAGGAAGCCCATGCCACACACCGGAAACGTAATAGAGGTTCCGCACCGTCCTTCTCGGAAGTTGCAACCTTCAAAGCGACGTTAGGTGTTCAGCCCTTGCCTCCCGTCGCACCTCTTCATATTCGGTTCATCCTTCCTAAACCTACCGTGAATATGTTGATCTCCTGGCATGATCGTACAATCACGGGCTGGTTCCAATCCGTCGAACAATGGAAGACGATGACCTGGTTTACAAAGGCCGAAGGCGATCGAATCAAGGAACAACTGAGGCACGCCGTCTTTCAGAACCTTCGAGTCCGATGGCAACTTCGCAAGTGGATCTTACGGCATCGTCTTGCTGAATCACACCGACGTAATACAGATCTTACAGATCTATGTACCACCCTAGAGATTCCCGAAAAAGCACGTGTCACGATATATGATCTTCCCAATCATAAAGCCTATTACTTTCATTATCAAACCATCCAAAAACTAATATGCAATTCCCTGCTGTTCCAACAGTACGGAATTGCCAATCCACTCTATCCTAAAAATCCCTATACAAATCTCCCTTGGTCCCATGCACAAATGATATCCATCCACCAACAAATCTGGGAACGAACCGGATATCACGGTCGTCTACCAAATAACTATATCATCGAATTTCAACGTAAGGCCTTCTGTACACAAACCTTCCGAAAGAAAAACTTACGCCATTTGGCTATAGCGGCTGCCGAGTCGTTCTTCCAAAAAAAGTACGATGCGGATGTACAAGAGATCTACTTGGAGACGTTGGATGATATGTACAACGACTACTTCGAACTACGTAGATCGCTCTTCGGAAGAAATACAGTCGTTGATCTTATAATACACGATGCCTTGCCTAACGAAATACAGCAGAAGTGGGATGAACTAGTCGTATCCTTTTGGATTTACCAAAATTATCGCCTTCTAAGGGATCCCTACACCAAGTTCGATGATTTGTTGGATCAAGTGAGGAAACTACACAGCATTACATATCAACACGATCTGGCTTCCAATCGGGGCCTTCTCATCTTTGTTGCGGCGACACCGATTCCTCCCACACTACCTGTCAATCTTCTTCATTCGCCTTAATAAGATCTCGGGGTAAGCACTCTTTCGACGGGTATTAATGCGAACCTTATCAGGCCAGGTTTTGAGAAGGAAGGCCACTGCTTTTTTCTGATTCTCCATTCGTTTCGGATCCGTCTGCATTCCGCCTGGTTCCTTGTAGTAGGCGGTCTTGGGCGAGACATAGTTGATACGGACTACGGTCCCGTCACGATCCCATGCCATAAGCGTACGAATGTAATCTTCCTTCTCGCTCATGGGCAATAAGATGCCGCCCTTCTTCGTCGCACCAGGGTTAATAATACCCCAAAAACTACCAATAATGAACTTCAAGTCATTGGTAACGTTCGGATTCATAAAGAATCCGTTCGGAACGGGATACACGCCCCAGAGTGAGGCGCCCTCGTTTTTTGCCGCTGTAAATCCTGTATGAATAACATCCTGTAAGGATCGCAAAGGACGTATTCCTCCCTCTTCCGTGCGCTCCACAAATCCCGTAACATCGTCGTCCATCATGACAATCTTTGTACCAATGGGATAATGATCGAGAATAAAGTTACGGACTTGAGCCAATCCAGGCACTCCAACTATCAGGTTCTTGTACAAGGACCTCGGGACCGCCTTCTTGTAGGTTTGTAATTGTTCCTCATTCGCCACAAAGATGGTGATCTTGTCTGCTGGGATGTTATAGCGTTGGAGCGTGGCTAAGGTCTTTGTCTGGACGGTCTGCTCCCTTTTATAGGACGGAATCACAACAATGTAGTCGTTCTTGGTATTGGCCTTCCGAGTCTTTGACGCAAAAACCCTGGCCTTACGGGTGTAGTATCCCATTTCATAGGGTGAAGAAGTTATATTTAAAACATAAAGCGTCCAAAATCAGCCGATGTAAAACTTGTGATTGAAGTAGGATGTTACCCAAACCCCACGCCCATCTCATCGTGCCCCGGTTATATCTAGGAGACAAGGAGGCTTCTATGGATCCAGCCTTTTTGAAGGAGAAGGGGATCACCACTGTCTTTAATTGCACGAAGGATTTGCCCTTTTCACCCCTTATAAAGCGTCAGTACCGTGTACCCGTCGACGACGACTTACAACCTGTCGAATTAAAAAATATGGAGAACTGGTCGCCGGAAATAGTCGCTAAAGTCCTAGGGGAGTACAACCAGGGTCAGACCATTCTAGTCCACTGTTTCGCTGGAAAACAACGCAGTGCGGCTGTGATGGCGATGACGCTCATTGCAAAGACAGGTAAAACGTTTGAAGAAGTTCATAGATACATACAGTCCGTGAGACCCGTCGCCTTTACACCTCAGGTCAATTTCGAGCCCAGTATTCGAAGATTTGAAACCATGCTGAAACGGGCTGTCGGTATGTAATTTCGGTATCTTATAAAAATGTAATTTGGTTTTTTTCTGTTTTGTAGTTATTTATAATAATTTGAACGCCGATATCCAAGGATTCGCTATAAAGACTACGCCCTGCTGTCCATGACTTTTGGCCCGTTCTGTCGCAGACCATTCGTCCGGGATATCGTCCGGAAATACAGTCGAATAGAATTCTTCTAAGGCATCGTCGTCTTTCGCTATAAGACCCGTACCAGTTCCTACAATACCGCATTTCGTAATAATTGGTTTTAGAGCAGAACACGCCTTCAGTACGACCCATACAGGTTCTCCTATTAGTTGCGACAGGGGTGGAGCGGAAATACCCCACGTCTGCAGGGCCTGTACAGGGACAGCAAAGGTCCGCCCCGCCTTCCCAGCAGGCATAGGCAATCGTAACGCATGAGGCGATGACACTACCGATTTGATGTTGGATAGCGACGAGAAGGCGTGAAATATCACACGTTCTCGTATTACTAAGGGTAACCACTTGCTATAGGTAGCATCAATGTCAAAGGATGCGAAGAGTGACGTAAGATCAGCGTCCTCCTTGATTGCCGAGGCTAGGAACGCCGCCCGTTCAATTCGCCCATGTTTTACGGCATCCTTGATTGCTATCCAAATAGTAGCGTGATTCGCTACTGATTTGGGGACCCAAGGTACGGTTTTAGTAGTGTATAGAAGGGGGCCTAAGGGGGGTGTACGCCTCAGAGGCAGTTCGTAGCCTCCTACAGCCATTACAGCGCCTAATAGGACAGTTATATCAGTAGAGAGCATAATAGTAGGACTAAGACCACTAAAGGGAGCGAGAGAGAGCGCTAGACGGAGTACAGAGAGCGCTAAACTAGTAGAGCCGCTCTCTACTAATTCAGAACAGGCCTCTACTACTGTTTTCGTATCATTTATTTGTATAGAATATAGGAGCGTTGCCGCTACAGTAGGAAGATCGTAAAGATGGATGGAAGCCATTTAAGAAGGTAAGACAGACTGTTAGTAGTAAGATGGAGTCTGCCAATTTAGATGCTCTGCTATCACGTTTCAATTTTTCCGATGTAAGTTCAATTTCTACGAATGCTCCCACCATTATTCCTACTACTATCCCTACAACTGTTCCTACTACTGTTCTTACGGCTGTTCCAACGACTATTCCTACTACTGTTATAGAAACACGTAAGGAGATCATAAATCCTGGTACCAAGGGCTTCCTCTGCCTCAATATGATCGTCAAAAACGAGAGCAAGATCATCCAACGCTTGATCAAGTCTGTACTGCCTATTATTGATACCTACTGTATTTGCGATACAGGCTCTACTGATAATACGATCGACCTTATCACTACTACGATGAAGGAAGCAGGGAAGCCAGGTCTCGTCTTTACGGAACCCTTTAAGAACTTTGGCTACAATCGTACTATCTCCTTAGAGAAAGCAAAGGAATGGGGCACCTATGCACTGCTCCTTGATGCAGATATGCAACTGGTGATTGATGCCACCTTCAAGGTGACGGATCTCACAGAGTCCGGCTACTCCCTACTACAGAGCAATGGAGGACTCGACTACTACAATCTACGTATTGTAAAGACTGACATAGGAGTCAAGTGTGTCGGTCCTACTCATGAATACTACGACATTCCTCCTGGTAATCACACTGTACAACTTCAAAGCCTGCGAATCAAGGATATTGGGGATGGAGGGGCCAAGAGCGACAAGACGGAACGAGACATACGACTTCTTACGGAAGCCTTGGTAACCGATCCCAACAACGATCGCACCCATTTCTATCTTGCCAATTCGTACCGTGACTGTGCGAAATACGATCTCGCTATCAAACACTACCAGAAACGCATTGATATTGGCGGATGGGTCGAGGAGTGCTTTCAAGCGGCCCTAGAAATCGGTGGATGCTATGCCAAACAAAATAAGATGACAGAAGCGGTCCACTGGTGGATGGATGCCTATCAGCGCCATCCCAAACGAGCAGAATCCTTATACGAGATCGTAAAGCATTATCGCATTGAGGGCAAGCAACAACTCGCCCAACTCTTTTTAAATATGGCCGTCAAGATTCCTTATCCCAAGAATGACGTGCTCTTCATCAAGAAGAACATTTACGACTATCAATTAGCGTACGAACAGAGTATCATATCATATTATACAGGTGTTCCTTACGATCATAAGGCACTCACCATGCTACTAGAGCACGAGGACATTAAGGGAAATGTTCTGGATAATTACAGATATTATGTAAAGAAGGCTACAAAGTTACAAGGGGCTTCCATCGTATCCTTTAATGGCACTGTAGAAAAGGAGATAGGAGGACGTATGGACACCTTTACATCATCCTCACCCTGCTTGTACAAGGACTTCGATGGGCAATACAAGATCAACATTCGTTATGTTAATTACAATATACAGGGAGACGGATCTTACAAGTTCAAGCACAGCGACGGAAAGATTACGACCTTGCAGAAGCATCATACGCTAGATTCAAAGTTTGAAATCAAGACGACGAATTGGATCGACGCTGTAGCCCATGAGGAACGTCGGTATCAGGGTGTAGAAGATGTCAAGGTCCTAGGAACAAAGGACGGCTGTGTCTTTCTAGGAACGATAGAGGATGCTAAGGGACATGTCACCGTAGGCTACGGGTCCTATGATCCAGTCAGCAGTAAGATGTTGAAACCCACGGCCTTGGTCTCTCCTTACGGTAATAACTGTGAGAAGAACTGGTGCTACATTCCAGACACGCAACAGGTGGTATATTCCTGGTCTCCCCTACGGATTGGTCATATTGAGGGCGAGACCTTGAAGATCAACTCGACGAATACGGAGGTTCCTGCCTTCTTCAAGGATGTACGAGGCAGTAGTCACGGAACTCGGTTCGGTAACGAACTATGGTTTCTCTGCCACCTCGTACAGTATGTAACCCCTCGTCACTATTATCATCTGTTTGTAGTCTTGGATTTTGAGACCTTGAAATTCAAGCGTCACAGCATTCTCTTTAAGTTTGAAGGCGATTGCATCGAATACGCCCTTGGTCTCATCGTAGAATCAGAACGAGTCATGGTGTCCTATAGTCAAATGGATCGTACATCAAAGGTTCTCGTCTTGCCTCGATCCACCGTGGAGTCCGAGTTGTTTTAGATAGTCAACTTCTTCAAAAAATAGGATGGATCCTTTATCGACCCTATTTTTTGTATTTGTATTTTGTATTTGTATTGTGATTCTATTATATATCATCGACATTGAACTCCTCGCTCCTAGCACTCTCTAAGGCCGCCTTACGATTGAAGGTAGGTGCATCATCCTTTCGAACAATCACCTTCTTCTTAGAACTTCCACCGCCACTACTGCTACTATTTGAATGACTAATCACTGCAGAGTCGTCGGATTCCTCAGACTCCTCGTCTTCGTCCTCCTCTGCTTCAAAGGTATACATCTCCTCCGCAGCCGCTGCTGCTGCCGCCGCATCGGCCGCATCGATGATCAACATCCAGTCAGGAACCATGCCCTTCTTACTCAAACTCCTCGCCTGGTCATCGGACAAGATCGACTCAATCTTGAAATGAGACGTAGGAGTAATATCCTTCTCTACGTCAAAGTCCTCTCCTACAACAATCGTCACCACTGTCGTAGAATTGATAGGAGTCGAACCCTTACGTCCAAAGACGTTTGGAATCTGCGCCTGTATCTCCCTCGGTCCATGTTTCGAATCAATCGCTACTAAAACTCGACCGGACCCTAAATGCTTGCGTACACGGGCAAAGGCTACATCTCGCACCTCCCCACTGAGTATCTTTGCAACTCGATTCGAATTCACCTCTTGGCGTTTTCCGCCTGTAAGTCGTCCCTTCTTTGATCGTCCCATTGTAAGTAAGAAAAGTTTGTAGTATGTAGTAAGAATGTGGAGTTATGCTAAGGGAGGTTACAACGCTTCAATTTTTTGCGCAGCCAAAAAATGAACACCGCTTACCTCGTAACCTCTCCGCACAACTATGGAATCAAAGACACGTGTAGAACTGATGGACTTGTGTAAAGAACGAGGAATAAAAGGTATAAGCGGAAAAAAAAAGGAAGAACTGATTGCGCTTCTTACTGAACGAAATGTAGTAACCTATGAAACGACTGCTGTGCCAACGTCGTCAACCCTTCGTACAGTAGACCTATTTGCGGGAACAGGCGCATTTACATACGCCTTTCAAAGCACAGGAAAGGCTCAATGTGTCTTTGCGAATGATATGGTAGATGCGTCTAAAACATTCTATGATGCCAATTTCAAACATGCGTTAACACTCAAGAATCTTCACGATGTTACACTAACCGAAATTCCAGCACATGACATTCTTACAGGCGGATTTCCTTGTCAGCCGTTCTCTATTGCCGGACTTCAAGGGGGATTTGAAGACAAACGATCCAATGTCTTCTGGAAGATTCTAGAGATTCTAGACTTCCACAAGCCCCAGTGTGTTGTATTAGAAAATGTAAAAAATCTTGTTACACACGACAATGGCCGTACATTCAAAACCATCCAAACCAATCTAGAATCTCGTGGCTATCATATTAAGCACAAGGTTCTCAACACGGCTAAAATTACAGGTGTTCCCCAACACCGTGAACGAATCTACATCGTATGCTTTCGTAACAAGGCGTTATGTGATAAGTTTGACCTCGACTTTCCTATTGTACCAAAACAACCCATATCTTCCTGCTTAGAAACAACGATTCCTCCCAAGTATTATTACACAAATGCGTCGACAACATGGGATCTTGTGCGCACAGGAGTTGTGAAAAAGGATACGATCTATCAATTGCGACGTGTCTACGTCCGTGAAAATATGAGCGGGGAATGCCCAACGTTGACCGCCAATATGGGAGGTGGAGGACACAATGTGCCACTCTTACGAGACAATCACGGAATCCGAAAACTTACTCCTCGTGAATGTTTCAACTTCCAAGGATTTCCATCCACCTTTACGCTTCCTCCTCTTGCGGACAGTCATTTATACAAATTAGCAGGAAATGCTGTAAGTGTGCCCGTCATATCACTTATTGCGAATAAACTCGTCGCCTTGTTAAACGCTTAAATACACGTGATTCTTTTTTAGACCGCTGATTTCTTTCATACGTTCCATTCGCAAGTCTTAACGCAACATGCGTTAAGATATTTTTACTCTCAATTCTAGACCGCTGAACTTTTAAAATGAGCACTTGACGCCGACCCTTTGGGTCGGCGTAAAAGGCTCTTTTAATAGATTCAGGGCGCCCCTAAGACTGTAAACTTTAAAACGGGCACCAAAAAAACAGAGGCTCTGCCTCTGTTTTTTTAGTGCCCGTTTTAAATGTTCACGGGTCTAATATACTTTTAGAAATCCTCCATCGTGCTATTGAAACTCATCTCCTCACTCGTCTTCCCAACCCCCGCCATCGAATAGGATGTGACACGCTTCTCAAAGAAGTTGTCCTTGCCCTCTAAGGAGATACGCTCCATAAAGTCAAAGGGATTGGCTGTATTCCACACCTTTGGATATCCCAACTGTACTAGTAGTCGATCCGCTACATATTCAATATACTCCTTCATCAGTTTGGCATTCATACCAATAAGAGAGCAAGGGAGCGCATCTGTAATAAACTCCTTCTCGTAACGAACGGCCTCCTTGATCATCTTATGCGCCTTTGTCTTGCTTAACTTGTGCTCCAACTTGGAATACAGAAGGCAGGCAAACTCACAGTGAAGTCCCTCATCTCTGCTAATAAACTCGTTACTAGCCGTCAGTCCGGGCATCACTCCCCGTTGCTTGAGCCAGAAGATAGAGCAGAAGGCTCCGCTAAAGAAAATGCCCTCCACGCAGGCAAAGGCCATCAAACGACTCGCAAAATCCGCCTCCTCAGACTGCATCCACTCGATTGCCCAATCTGCCTTCTTCTTGACGCAGGGAATGGTTTCTATCGCCTCCAACAGGTGCTTCTTCTCTGTAGAATCAGAAATACAGGTGTCAATTAACAGAGAATACATTTCGGAATGAATGTTCTCCATAGCAATTTGGAAGCCATAGAAGCAACGGGCTTCAGGCCACTGAACATCGTTTGCGAAATTGGAGGACAGGTTCTCATTGACAATACCGTCACTGGCCGCAAAGAAGGCCAGTACATGCTTAATAAAGTGACGCTCATTCACAGACAGGGCCTCAAACTGTCGACGATCCTTGGACAAATCGATCTCTTCCGCCTTCCAGAACGAACCCTCGGCCTTCTTGTACATATCATACACATCCTTGTGCTCGATAGGAAAGAGGGTGAATCGGTGAGGATTGGGCTTCAACATGGCCTCTTCTTTCTTTTTTACGACAAATCGCTGTGTTATGACACTACTGCTATCAAACGACGTCGCTCTTCGCCTCGGACCTGCGGTCTTGGCCACAGCCGAAGTGCTTACATTTGTAAACGCAGGCGAAGAAGTCGTTGAGAGTGTAGAAAGTTCGGAATTCATGAGTGAATCTAACAAAGGAGGGGAATTTGCCGGGAGTCAGACCGCACCAGAAGGGTTCATTTTTTCCTCTCCCCCACCAAAAATTGATGTGGCAATCATGACGGAACCATCGTTCAGAAAATGATGGATGTCTTAGAATGGTCCCTCGGCCTAGGAGGTTGGATTTCGATTGTCGCCTTTGCATGCATTGCCCATACAGGAAGTCTGGATGCGGTCCGATATGTCCTGTTTATTGGAGTCCCCATCGTCGCCGTGAGTGTCACCTATGCAATCTTAAGCATTGCTTGGCAACTCTTATTAATTATACTATGGGCGATTACGCTCATGTTCCGTCGTGACATACTCTTTACAGTTGTCACCATTGGTATATTGGCCGCAGCCTCCGCCACCATACATAACGTGTACAGTACCTTGATGGAGGAAGATGAGGCCCAGGATTACTTGTCGCCTCTGCGCACTCTTTGTAAGATTGGAAAGTTGATATACGAGAGATCCTTACCGAGTGGATATCATGTATTGACTATGTTTAAGGCCTTCCAGCCGTATATGATTCCGTACGGCTTCAATGCATCCGCAGTTGATGCTGTAGACAATAATCAAATACACGAGGCTGAGACGGATATCGGTGCAACTACAACAACTACAGAAACAGCAGTAGAAACAACAGCAGCAACAATAGCAGCAGTAGTAGCCAATGATTCTACCAACACAGAACCTCCTACAGTTGACTTACATGAAGACTAAATAGAATCGTCGACCTTTTTTTCTAATGAAAAATTGAATCAAACCGCAACTATCTAGCAAACAGCACAATGTACCTCCCAGGCGATTTAATTCCTACTCTGATATCCTATATGGATCAAGAGACGCTTTCCATCATGTCCAGAACCTGTAAGGCCTGGAAATTTCTAATCTATCGTACTTCCGTATGGAAGAATTTTACATGGAAACCCCGTAATATGACCTTCTTTCACCTCGTGGTCAAATCTTCACCCTCCATCCGTCATTTAGGAGAACCGAACCAAATATGCTTCTTGTCATGGATTACAACCCTCCTACATTCTTCTGATAACACCTTGCCACTTCACCTAGTCACTATTGAGAATCCTATTACCTTTATTCAAAAAGTCTATCAATACTGGCACAATAATAAAAAACCGTGTACAGTTACGCATCATCATAAATGGTCAGATGTCTGTAGTCTTCGTCCAACACTTTCCACCGTATCCGCTGAAAAGCGATATTCGATGAAGGTCTTACTAGTCAATCCCTGTAACATAACGCAAGACAATGCTTATGCAAATTGGATTGAACACCGCATTCTTGATCTGGAGGCTATCCCTACAGAGGTTCCTGCGATGATACCTACCCGTTCAGCCTTGATCAACGAGGTTCTTACCGCAGATCATGCACTTCTTGCAAAACGACTCGGCGTCATAGACAAACTAAAAGTCTTAGCCACTGAAAATTATAAAGTAAGTCGCAAAGCCTTACGATCCTATTCGACAAAACACTTTGATCTTGCGGACACGCTTATAAAAATACATTCCATTGATTTGTACGATGCTGCGATTATCTCTTATCCTAATGAACCATAAAACGTCTTCACCGCTGGATGGGCTATAATTTTTGTAGGATCCAGCGCATACACAAACAAGGACTCTAAATCCCTTACCCTCGATAAGGCTACATAGGCTTGGCCGTATTCAAAGGTACTATCTCCAATATCCACCAAGGCGCAGTCCAACGTCGCCCCCTGACTCTTATGAATGGTAATTGCATACGCTACACGCAGTGGAATCTGACGCCGACTAATACCGCTGTGATCTGGGCTAACCCACGAATGGTGCTCGATCGTCTTCGGCGCCCCCTTCAGGAACTGCACGATCGGCAAGCCCTCGGCCGTAAATTCGGTAATCACCCCTCGACTTCCGTTTACCAGTCCCGCTTCTACATCCAGATTCGTGAGCAACATGACCTGACAGCCCTCGCATAATTCAAGCGTAGGGCTGTAACTCGAGTCAATGTCCAAGCGGTTGACTAGATGATCCACCTGCTCCTTACTGGGAAGATCCAAGGTAGCCCCCTCCTCTGTCTTCGGTCCTGATAGGGTGCTCGCCGTAAAGGTTCGCAACGGCTTCTTCAGCGCTTGTAAGTTCTTCTCATTAATATTGTCAACGTCTGCATTCTTACTGAACAACAAGGTAGGCTTAATGACATGTTTCTTCCAATTCAACCCAATGCGGGCTTTTAGGGCTGTGACAGATTCAGGAGAAATCTCGCCGATCCTACATTCATTCAAGAGGTTCTGGAATACAGGATCCTTTTGTCTCTCGATCTGTTTGAGTAAGACCGTCTGCAAGCCACAGGTGGACCACAGGGGACTTTCAAAGGCAAATCGACCAGGCATTTCACCGCTGATGCCTCTTGATACAGGCGGTAACTGGTAGAAATCCCCACACAAAACGAGTTGTAAGCCTCCAAACGGCTTTGCTCGTCGTCTTACAAGCCGTGCCACTTGATCCAACTTCTCAAAGAAGTCCGGTGTCATCATACTGATTTCATCGATGACAAGAATGTTGGTCTTGAGCCATCGACGCTTGTTGAAGAAGTTACGACCGATATTGGCCACCATCGTGGCCACAGGTTCCTTGCCTAATCCTACAGCAGCCCAAGAATGAAGTGTTTTGGCCTGCGATCCCAACAGAATGGCAGCACACCCGGTCAAGGCTGTAAGAGCGAGTACCTTTCCGTTTGTCGCCGCCCATTCGGTAATCGTTCGAAGTAAGTAAGATTTTCCTGCACCCGCAGGACCCGTTAAGAAGATGTTTTTACCTTCTTTTACAAGGTCTAGCGCCTTTTCTTGTTCTGGATGGAGAGGCATGTACTTTAAATGAAAGAAGACGGTCGGTCCTCATTTTTTCACACGTTCACGAAGATCAATCCGTTTCTTCCCTGTAGTAAATGCCCTGTAATTGCAACACCGAGAAACCGAATTACCCCGCCAATGATACGTGGGGACCTCTGTTATGGACGATTATGCATTCTTTAACCGAACGTATTGGAACCGTGACACCGATGTTTGCGAATGATGAAAAACAACGTTGGCTAACCTTCTTCACTGCCTTTCCCCTCATTATTCCTTGTAAGGACTGCAAAGAGCACGCTCTATCCTACATCTCGGATCATCCGTTTCTTATATGGAAAACCATGAGCATAGAGGAACGACGGGACTGGACTCGCACATGGTTTTACGAGTTTCATGAGTCTGTAAATACTCGTATCGGTAAACCCTCCTTCGACAAGGCCTTATTAATATCGACCTATGGCTCTATCAACATACGAGAGTATCTTGGTAGACTGACAGCGGTTATGAATGTGGCGATTCAACTGGACGGAGTTCCGATGATCAAGTGGAGGGATTGGAACGGTGTGGTTGTGCGATTACTAGCCTTATACGGTATCTAAACAACGCCGTATACCAAGGCGCCTAAGAGTTCCGAAAAGGTCGTTGTCCTCTGTCTCGGCTTGAATCGAAGTTGAGATCTCAGTAGAGGCGTAATCGTAATCGTGCCATCGGCGGCCACCGCATTAGAGTCAAAGACGTGCGCTCGAACTTGGGCACAGATCTCGTGAAAGGGACGACGTTCTCCTCTGGAATCCATACAGATATGAAAGGCCTGTTTGCGAAAGGGACTTGACTCCAGAAAGGTGAGATCACCCAATTGCTGTGTGGACAGCGAGAGTATGGGTCGTTTTAATTTATGAAGGGCTATTTCTGTCGTCTCGATTATGGTGGCTAACTCTTGAATTTGAGTCAACAAGGCGTCGTATTGTTCACCTACGTTGGAGTCATACTCGTCGTCAGAATCTGAAGAAGAGAGTTCCGCCATCTAATAGGTCCTTTGCTTTTAATTATCTCTTCATTTTTTAAAGCACTAGACTTTTAAAACGAACACTTGATGATGGCCCAAAGGGCCATCATGAAAGGCTCGGTTTAATAGATTCGGTGCGACCAAAAGCACTAGACTTTTAAAACGAACACTTGATGATGGCCCAAAGGGCCATCATGAAAGGCTCGGTTTAATAGATTCGGTGCGACCAAAAGCACTAGACTTTTAGATTCTATGGCGATCCGAAGGAGCGCCATAGAAGGTATAAGTTTCAACCAAAAGCACTGAAGATTTGGTACGACATTATGATAAAGAATTTGAAAGAAGTGACACTAATTGACTCGCAGGACTATGAAATTCAGCCTTCCACATCCACGCTCCATCCCGTTTTGTATCGGGTTGAATCGCCGGTCTCATCGACACCCACCAATGTTTTGGGATCATGATCGCATTGCCTGGTCTCAACTTGATTTCAATATATTTGACATCACCGATCCATGGTACTGTTTGCGTTGTTGCACTCCAAGGAAGGACCTCCTCCTCGTCGTGGTCGGGAATGGCGCCTTCATGTGCAACCCATAGTTCTATCGGTGCGCCATCCGTACTAACAATTACAGTCCATTCCGCCATCGTCTTTTTGAGCGGTTGCTCTCCTAACAGAAGCATAGGAGATGGTGTTTGGACAGGTAACCAATGCATGCATGACATACCGTCATAGACCCAGTTCTGAAACGTGGATGCTAACTTAATAGGCGTAGAAAACTCCGACAAGTCTTCGTGTGCTGGCGCTTTTGCCTCTGTCATCAAGTACGCATTCCAAGGAATTTTAAACTTCTTCCCCTTCTCATCTGTCGTAAACACAGGCCATGTACGATTCCCTGTCTTTGCAATACTCCATCCTCCTAACCAGGAAGGCGGTAGATTCCGCAGCACCAATGGCAATTGCTCAGTAAGCAAGGCCGGCCAGTCCACCTCTGCGTCGTAATCTTTTTGTAAGATTTGAAACTCATGAATGGCGCCTCTATATATAATAAGGGCTCCAATGAAGACAAGAAAGAGCAAAAAGATCGTTTCTAGAATCATTTAATCTACGCCCGTCTTTGTTTCCTTGTTGTCTTACGCGCTGAACAACACTTCCACAAGCGTGGTACAAACTGCTTGTTTTGAATCTTATTCACTTCGCCCCGTTTCAAGGTATGTCGGGATTTTCGGAGAATCTTACCGGCTTTATCCAGGGTGACATGCGCCTTGTATCCCTTTCCGTTCTTAATCACTACCTTATTCATACTTCCACCTTTCCCCGTTTCAAAATGTTGTTGGACACTCTGAAAACTATACATTACTCTACTTCGTTCTCCAGAAATTCGGGGGAGCGCATTGTTTTTAGGATTGCCACATGGGTGTTGTATAATTCCGGGAGCATAACAAGATATACAATACCTCCAGCGTAAATAAATGAAAAAGACGCAAAAAACGACAAGAGGGTCGCAATCAACATCAGGAATGGTCGTTTATTACGTAATTCCCGTCGATAAGGAAAGGGATTCAACCAATGAAACAAATACTGAACCTTTGGTTTTATCCTGTAAACAATGGGCGCATAGAAACTAATGTAGATGGCGGTGATAAAGAACATTTCCACTGTAAAGATAAAGTTTACGTTTCGACACAATTGAAACAGATTCGATGGACGGGGATGTGCCATAGCAGCAATATAGACGAGCGAATGAATCAAGAATGTCCAACAGTTCACCATCGTAGCATTTTGAAAGAACCTCCACAACCATCTTGGACCCGGTGTAAGAATGGCGGCAGTATATATAAAATTATACGGAGTCATACACATTTCACATACCTTTTGAAAGTCTTCATTCTCCGTCGTCTTGATCCACTTCATCAAGCATTGGGTGTGACTAAATTCCACGGATCCTTTACATTCACAAACGGAGACCAGAGGATTTCGGATCGTTCCTTCATCGTAACAAATGCGGCACTGCGCCATTAGTTCTACTTGTTAGGAGGGATTTAGACCTAATCTTTTTTTAAAAAAAATTGAACCTTGCATCATGCGAATGTATGGAAGCACAATGTCCTTGCCAACCTACAAAGAAGACGGTGTCTCCTATGATCTTCCATCGCTCTATTCCACTGTGAAACATATGCCTCTTCGTGAACAGATTCAACACTGGCTTCTCTCAGTCATTGATCGTCGTCTAACTCAGATCGCTATTGCAATTCCGATCCCCCCAGAACTCAAAGAAGCCGCATGGACCCTGAATCACCTACAACAGGTGATTGATATGGCGAATGTCGACCAACTCAAACAAATACGTGTTCTAGTGTCGCAATCTTTCTAGAACAGCGGTCTAAGGCCTGTAGGCCTTTTAGAACTAAGATGGATACTTCGTCTAGTACAAATCTTATGCACATGCTACCACTCCTTCTCATGGGAAAGGACGCAAATCCATTCATGATCCTGGTTCTCACCTTGCTTCTTCCACCCCTTGGTATTTTTCTTTCAAAGCATCTAATGCCTATAATACACTCAATTCAATCCAGGACTGTACCACAACCTATTGAGTTTCAAGCCAGACTCCGACTTGATTCGTGGGGCTACGAACCCGATTCCATTGTGCGCCAGTTTGCATTTTTACTGTGGGAATGGAATCGAACAAATCAAACATGTAATTGTCGACTCTTTCTCGAAGAAGCCGATGGGACTCGACGTTGGAATGAAGATATCGACAATGACGGGAACTCGATCCCTTTTTTTGTAGATAGTCGTAATTCCGATTTTTGGCATAAGGACCGGCCCAATATTCATTATACGATGTGGGTCGAACGGAATGTAGATCGTGACAATGTAACGCATGGTGAAATCGTCTTCAAAATCACCTGTGTCAATAAGGATGCCACGCCTCAACAACTTATTGAGCATATTGCATATTTAAGAGACCTATCCGAAGAGTTGAAACATAGTCGCAAGCAAAAACAGGTTGTACTGGTCTCTTCCCCCCATGAAAAGAAGGAGGGTCGAGGTCCTGAATTTATGAAGTACGAGTTTAAGTCAACGTCCACCTTTGCCAACTTCTTCTGTGAGGAAGCACGCCTTGTTGAAACGGATCTTACAAACTTTCTTACGACAAAGTCCAAGTACGAACGCATCGGACGTCCTTGGACATATACCTTATTGAATGAGGGTCCGCCTGGTACAGGTAAGACGAAACTTGTCAAGGCTATTGCGAATCGTACGGGAAGAACACTCATTGTATTGAATCTCCGTCACATTTCCAATATCCAGATGCTGTACGAGGCCTTTCATTGCTCTATCCTAGGAAGCGACCACGTACCCCATGAAAAACGTCTGTACTACATTCCAGAAGTCGATACGCAAAAGATAGAGGAACTCAAGGCCAGACCTATAGACCTCACTGGACCTCAGGAGGAAGAAAAAGAGACGAAGGAAGCAAAGGATAAAAAGACGGTTACATTGCCAGAAGATGCAAAGCCGACTCTAGGAGAAATTCTAAACGTCCTGGATGGGGTGCCGGAACGTTATGGACACATCTTGATTATGGATACAAATGCCATATCCCGTCTAGATCCGGCCTTAATTCGACCCGGACGAGTCGATCGCATATTATCGTGGAAGAAACTGTCTTCTAAGAGTGTACGAGACCTCTTGGAACACTCCTATGATACGACCATCCCTGAACTCACAGAGTTACCGGATCGACACTATTCCGCAGCCGAATTACAACAGCAAATGGCTCTTCACGACACCTGGAATACGATACCACAATGTGGGGGATCGTTAATCAACTCCTTAGAGATTCTTGCGGAGTGTGCGTCTTGATCGACGAGACGTACGACGTTCAGAGTCACCTGATGATAAAGGGCGTTTCGGTGTCTTGGGAACCTCTTTTGTAGATGGTCGTGGACTAGAAGGAGGCGTTGCATATCCAGAAGAAGAACTATGCGCAGGCATAGACTTCTGTTCAAGCAATTTGGCTTGGTCTTCTATTATTTTTTGTTGTGTTTGTATCATCGTGTTTTGTTCTTCGACAATTCGTTGCAAATCCGCAATCATCTGAGACATTTTCTGAATGAGTTGTTTGCTCTCTTCCATTCTTAATATGTACCAAGAAAAACCAACAAGATAGCCGATTACAAATTCCCCTACATTGATCCATGAATTGTGGTCATATTTTGATACAAAAGAAAAATGGGTATGATAATGCCATAGCGATATGCTAAAAGTCCAAAGACAAGATGCCACATAGAGTTGAATCCATCTGTAAGCATCCTTATTATAAACGCAAATACAACGATTCCGGTATGACGATATCCCTCATCAGCCGTTCCTGAATGCCATCCAGAGTTGCCAATTGTTCTACATCCGCATGGAGTGTACAGATGCTGATCCATTCCTGTACGACATTGTTCACCTTGAGCAAGCCTCGCATAAAGTTACCAGGAAAGACCTCATACTCGGCGCACAATTCGGGAGCCGAAATCCCTCCCAACCATTTTGTTACAATGTCTGCCCACATTGTCGTTAAACACCAAAACGACTGTGGAGAGGCGACTAAGCAGTCCTGATCAATCCCTACACCAATTTGACTCCAGTCATCCATCTTCAGCAGGGTCTCGCAAACCAGTGGCGATAAAGACAGGTGCGTCGGCTCCGTCGACTTCTCCTGCGCTTCTCGATCGACGACAAGAGACGCCAAGACACCTACAATCTCTTCGACTGTCGCACCCTTAAGACGTTGTGACGTATAGAGTTTTGCCATGAGCAAGGGATTTGCCTCGTTACATTCAGTGGCTGCAATCCCTAGAGGCGTGAGTGCAGTACCATCAAAGGCTCCACAGGCTTTCAACGCCTTCAGAACAGGTTCAAATCTGCGACTATCATTCTCACACTGATATCCCTCTATTTCCATGTCGATTTGTGTACGCTTTTTCAGCACTAGTTTTTCGTTTTTTACGTCTGTTTCTTTCTTTATCCACTCGGCGCTCCTATGCTCACTTCGCCACTTATCCAAGTCCGACTGCGCCTTTTTTCTAGCAGCATTCCCAGGCGCCTTCATCGCATTTTCTAAACGGTCTCGTTCCGCAAAGACCGCCTTGACCTCTGCAGGCACTACATGGGTTGTAAGGTAGGTCTCCATCTCTAACCGCTCCTCCAACAGAATCTTGATCTTCGCTCGTCGCTGAAAGGCTCCGTAACTATTCTGTAACAAGGTATCTGCAATGCTTCCACCCTTATGGATCGCCTTCAAGATAAAGTCATAATGAAAGGCCATACGACTGTAAAGCGGTTGTAACATTCCTTCCAAGACTGCGGATAACTCGTAGGGATCCAGTGGCTTCTTCGCCGGCAAATACAGAACTGTTCCCTTCGTATCCTTACCTCTTCTACCAGCACGTCCCGCCATTTGAATGTACTCTTCTGCGCATAGAGGGCGAATCCCGCTATCCGTTGGCTTCTTCAAGTCCAAGAAGACCACCGTCCTCGCCGGCATATTCAACCCTACAGCAAAGGTTTCCGTACAGAAGAGTATCTTGATGAGTCCCTTCGCAAACAGAAGTTCAACAATCTCTTTTAGAAGAGGAAGTAGTCCTGAGTGATGAAAGGCAATGCCCTTATTCAGAAGTGCAAGCAGTTGATGATACTGCGTCAAGGACTTGAGGACGTCCTGATGTTTATGAAGATGAAAGTCTAGGATGTGCTTCATTGCCGCTGATTCCGATGAATCAATCAATGTATGAGTGACCTCGGATGCATAGACCTCGCAATCCTTACGACTAAAGACAAAGAAAAGCGCTGGCAACATCGATCGTGTCTTAAGTTGCGCAATCGTTGCATTCATCGTATGTTGAAAGGCATGGAGTTTCACCTTCCCCGAATGGCCGCCCGCCGATTCCCCAGACATCTGAATACGATTCACGGTTTCCTTCCACTGATCTGCCGCCTTGAAGTCCTTGTCCCTTTTTCGTAGCCAGTCCTGATACACCTCTATTTGAAACTTGGCTTCGTCGCCACATTTGTAGGGAATTACGAATTGTGGATCGTCTGGATTACAGATCCCATGTTCCAAGGGCACAATACGATGCTTCGTCTGTAGTAAGATAATCGGATGTTTACGAACGGCGCCGACCCATTCGCCAAAGGTCACCGGATCCGCCATGGTTGCACTTAGCAGAATGGCTCTAACGGTGGAAGGTAGAAGAATAAGCGTCTCTTCCCATACATGTCCTCGATCCTTGTCATTGATATAATGGACCTCGTCAAAGATGACGGCTCCCAAATCCTTTAAGGACAAATGACCCGCAATGCCGAGCGCCGCTGTCGTGGTCGAATGCTTGTATAGCAGATTACGTAGAATTTCAGTTGTCATTACGATAATCTGTGCGTCTGGATTGATCTTCATATCGCCTGTCAAGAGGCCCACACTGGCCTTTGGAAACAACTCCTTCAAATCGTGGTATTTTTGATTACTAAGAGATTTTATGGGAGTCGTGTAAAACACACGCTCTCCTTTTTGTAAGGAATAGGCGATCTGGTATTCCCCTACAAGGGTTTTACCAGATCCCGTTTTAGCCGTCACAAGGACGTCCTCGCCCCTATGAATGGCCGCTACTGCATGCTGTTGCCAGCCATCAAGTGTAAAGATGTAAGAAATCGCTGGCTCCGACGGGAAATCCGTGGGAGCCGTTGCTGTTGGAATCGTAAGAAAGGACATGGTTGCTGAGAGGTATGGACACAGAAGGTGTGTCAATTTTTCTCAAGAAGAATAGATGGATATTGGAGTTATATCAGGGATTGTAGTTGTGATTGTAGCATTAATTACAATTTTAAACTTTCTGTATCCTCATGCTTCTGAGTCAGGGTTCGGAACAGTCATGACAAGAGCCTATAAAAATATGACAACAACCTTACATGCTCGAAGAGAACATACACGCAAGGTACTCGAAGAGAATCGTCCAAGGATTACGAAAATAAAGGGAACTCGAAAATATAAGGACTCCATACGACGAGAACAAAACGCTAAAAGACTGCCAAATTTATAAACTAAAAAGGTCCCAGAACCGTTGGAGCCGTAAACACCGCCAACGCATCCAATAACCTCGTCTTGTTCAAGATCATAGCCACATGTCCTTCACCGCATTTCAAATAGAGTTTTTGCGTTTCCTCCGGTGTAAAAAAGGTGTAAATCCTACATACAATTTCCAATAAGTAAATGATATCTTCGAAACAGTAACCCGCCGACCATAAGATTAACAAGGCGTCCAGAGTTGCCACACGATCTTCCTTTAAGGCCGCCCTGCCTAACGACTCCAGCAAGGCGACAGGTGGTGCGTTCACAAGAGCCTGTACATCCTGTGCGGATACCGCAGTCATACCCGACGCTGCCAGCATTTGATGATAAATCTTGTATAAACGTGCGTTACCCATCGCCATGCTACACATCCAATGCTCTGCTTCCTCACTGATCACTATCTTTGAATCTTTATGAAAATCAGCCTTGTGTAAGATGAGATTGACCGGCATACATTGTAACATTACACAACGGCTTTGAAGCGGTTCCATAAAGGGTTCCGGACCTGCTGCAACAAACATAAACCGTGCATTTCCGTCGTATATTTCTAAGATACGTCGCAAAGCCTGCTGACTCACAATAGGAACACTATCCGCATCATCCATAAAGACCCATGCCTTGACGCCTGGATGAAGCCTCGTCCGTCTTACAAACTCTGTGAGTTGACCCCGAATGGTTCCAATCCCTCGATCATCGACACTGTGAAGCGGTAAGATGTACTGCGCATGATCCTTCGGAGCAACGCCCTTCTTATTTAGATAGGCGTGAATAAAGCCATTCGCAAGCGTTGTTTTACCGCATCCAGGCGGTCCAAACAACATTAGATGCGGTGGCGCATCCAAATGCTTGTCTAAAAACGCACGTATATGGGTCTGACCCACGATAGAGTCCATGGTATTGATACTTCTCTATGAAGAGTTTAGACCAGCAGTTTGAAAAAACGACATCCTATCTAGAGCATGGCCACAAAATCCTGGGCGAATATCTTAAACGAAGAAAATGCTAGTAAACCCGTTGTTGCTACTGCGGCGGCTATTGTAAAAAATGCGATACCCGCTGATGTGAAGCGAGAGGAGGAAGCCATGTTGCGTGGATTTACAGTCCCTGACTTGGCCAAACGATCTGATATCACCGCTCATTTCCCCGTCATGCTCTTTAAGCATGAGGATGGCCCTGTGAAGCGCTTTACAGTCACCTTGGATGGAAGACGCTTTAAGGACATGAAGGCGGACGAGAAGAACGAAGAGGCTCGTGAAGATTTTGAATACTATACACTGTGGCGTCTAGTGTATGCTCTGAGAAAGCGCAGCGACTTGTACACGATTGAACGACCTCCGGCCATGGCCTTTGCCTTTATTCTCGCTCTGAAGCCTGCACCGGCATCCGATGCTATGCCGTTGTCCACGCACGACTTTATGGAGAAGAAGGGACTTGAAGAACCTCGTGTCGCTCACCCTTCCGAATACAATGAGGTACTCAACAACGAATCCTCTGTTTATGTAAAACCTTCTCACAATGGCCGCAATAAGACTCGTAAAAATAACAAGCCTGCTGCTGGAAGCCGTGCCGCTATAGAATTAGAAATTCGTGAAATCAATCGTATCGTTCCTATCGTTTGGGCGAATGACGAAGGACGTGGGATCTTCTTGCTCGATGTGCGCCGTAATAAACTGGATCCCATGCGCTATCCTTCGGTGGCCGATGCCAAGCGTAAACTGCGTGAGGTGTTGGAGGAACGAACAGCCGCAGGTAAACTGAAGGCCTATGCCCCAAAAGGAAGTGATTCGGGACATGATGGTGTTGTGAGTATGACAATGTAATAAAGGACCGAATTAGCCTAAACATAGAAAGACATTGTAAACACAATGTCCGACTTGTATGAACGCCTCGGCGTAAGCAGATCGGCTTCCTTTGAAGAAATCCGATCTGCCTATAAATCTATGGCCCTCAAACACCATCCTGATCGAGGAGGGTCTGAGGAAGAATTTAAAAAGGTACAGGAAGCACACGAAGTACTGAGCGACGAAGGACGTCGTCGCCATTACGATATGACGGGGTCGGCGATGGAACAGGGTGGAGGAGGAAATCCCTTTGCTGGCATGGCACATGGAGGAACGACGGCCAGCGGTATACCCTTTTCCTTTATGGGAGGCGCCGGTCCTTTTGGAATGCCAGGCGTCCAGTTTGATATGGGCGGGATTTTCAATGGCTTGTTTGGTGGGGGTCCTCCTGGCCCTCAACGACGACGAAAAATGCCTGTCGGTCCCAACAAGACTTCTGATATCTCACTTAAATTGGAGCAATTCTACAAGGGTCACAATCTTAAACTCAAGTTCAATCAATCTCGGACCTGTACAACCTGTAAGGGATCTGGTGCGGAAAGTACCGACGAGTGCGGATCCTGTAAGGGATCCGGTGGTAAAACGGTGATGCGTCAGATTGGACCTGGTATGATTGCACAGACGACGATGCCCTGCGATGCCTGTAATGGAGATGGTCGACGTGTGATGAAGGTCTGTCGTGGATGTCAGGGGAAGAAACTGGTCGACAAGGAGAAGGAACTTGATATACAGATTGAGCCAGGGATGACGGATGGACAGCGTCTCGTCTTTCCAGGCGAGTGCTCGGATTCCCCTGAGTTCGAGACACCTGGTGATGTCATCCTAACACTCCAATGTGTAGGGATGCCTGATACATATGAATGGAAAGGAAGTGACTTACATGTCAAAATAACGATTACTTATGCAGAATCAGTGTTGGGATTTACTAGAACCTTGGAGGACCATCCCAATGGGTTGAAACCTGCGGTATCATGGCGAGGAGGTCCTCTATTGCACGGGGCGCAGTTGAAACTGGAGGGACTTGGTATGCCGACGTCTCATGGGACAAAGGGCTGGCTCTTCCTACAGATTGTGATTACACCTCCTGCTGTTGTGCCTTGGTCCGCCGAAGATGCAGCCAAGTTACAAAGCGTACTGGGAGGAGCGGCAGCATCCTTTACCGACGTCGGGACCGCTTTGACCTTTGTCGCCTAGTCTTTTGCCTACGTCGTCGATTATCTTCCGCCATGGTCGTTACGCCAGGAGTGGGTAATGATCTTAATCGGTCCATCTCGGTTTTTATACGATCGATCTCTGCCTGCATTTCAACTAAAGGAGAGCGTCCATTTGCTGAGATTAACAACCTCATCTGTTTCTTCTGTTGTTCTAACTCCTCTAATTGACAGGCTAACATAGATAGCGTTTCAGGTCTTAATTCCAGTTCAATGTGCAACGCAAGATCTTGTAGCCGTCTCAATTCTGTTGGGCTAACACCTTTCTCAATATCTTTCTGTATACCTACAAGTTGTCTCCGCATCGAGGAAGTTTCACTTCCAAATACGCAAGCACTTACTAATCCTGTCAGCCCTCCTTCCCTCTTGTAGACTGTTGCCTGTATGCGGGTCTCATCCTCTAATATACCACGCAACTCGGTTGCTTCGTTCACCATATTATATAATCGTTCACGATATGGGCCCAATGAGTATGCTCCTGGTCCATACTTACGTTCTTCATTCTGAATGTATGCTCTAAGTGCATCTTGTTCTCGTTGGTTTTGGTTCAATCTGTCTTCCATTGCTTTTATCACACTCGTTTTTACACCCCCTCGGAAGGGTGCAAGAACTGTATTAAACATGGAAGCACTTCGCACAGATTCTGATAAAGTGGTTGCATTTGCATCAACATCATTAATTTCTTGAATTTGTGTTCGACTTATGATGCGATATACTTTATAAAACGATGATCTTGATGACGAAGAAGATGATGAAGAAGATGCTATAGGACCAGGACCTGCGTGTATGAATGTGCCTCCTGATGCAGTATTTTTTCCATCACGATACTCTAATTCTTTGGTAAAGTTTTCAATAGACATAAACATTGTTGGATGTTCATCCGGTGTTCCAACGCCTGCAAATGTGTATCCAATCACAATATCGCCTATATTGAAGTTATCACCTGTAATTAAGTCCTTTATAATTGAACTCGACATACTCTAAACATTCCTAACAAATTCACAACGTGAATTTGTTAGTTAGATCAATCAAACATATTTATTGCTGTGCATCGATTTGAGACTGGATATAGGCGCTGTAAGGAGCCTGAAAGTTAGGGTTGATAATATTCTCATTGTAGAACTGGGGGTTGACATGCGCAAATTGCTCCATCTCGGGACTCAATAGGAGTTTGGACGATTCAGGGATAGACATCGCATCGTCACCGTAGGCGCCACCATCCTGTCTCCTATTATTCTTTCTCGAGTTCTTACGATTCTTTCTGGAGGCCTTACGATTATTCTTACGATTTGCCTTGCGACTGTTCTTCCTGGAGTTCTTGCGATTCGCCTTTCTGGACGCCTTACGACTGTTCTTCTTGGACGCCTTGCGACTGTTCTTCTTGGACGCCTTGCGACTATTCTTCTTGGACGCCTTGCGACTGTTCTTCCTGGAGGAACGTCGATTGTTCCTGGAGGAACGTCGCCCTCCCTGCTGAAGCCCGTAACTGCCAGCAAACTGGGGCAGGTCGGCCATGGCCTTGTCCAACGATGCCGTGCCAGATTGACCTACCAAATCCGCAGGGAGTCGTTGGTTAAACACATCGGGAAAGGGTGCGGAACCTCCTCGCTGCTTCAGATTCTTGCGATGTGTCTTGCGATTGTTCTTCTTGTGCTTTACGATGTGACTAGTGCGTCGGTGGGTCATCTTTCCTCCTCTTTGGGCAGGAAATAATCTTGTAAAGTCTTCACCTTGGCGCATGGATATGACAGGCGGCGCAGATGTGGTGTTCATTCCTAAATTAGACGCACAATTTGGGCTCGGGGTTTGTTGATCGGACCAGGGATCGGCAATCGGTTGCACTTTGGATCCTAAATCGGCTACGGCTCCAAACAAGGGACCTGTTACATCAATTGTGCTAAACACCATTCTATTTCTTCCCTATAAAAAACTTTACTGAGATGGAGCCGTAATGGTCTTCTTCTTGGTAGACCCGTGAATAATGTAGATGCTGTTCTCGGTAATAACAATGAAATCCGTCTCCACCTTAAAAATACCTCGGGGCTGAATTGTAGACGTATACTCCTCCGCTGATCGGACAAGCATCTTCTCCTTGGTCTCGGAATCCTCCCCCATAAAGGCCTTTCCTACAATCGTATCATTGTAATAATCCAACAAAATAGGCTTGTCCTGCTCGATCGCAAGACGTGCGGCATGCTTGAGAGTCTTCTCATGAGGAAATTGCATATCAGCCAGGGGCGTGGCCTGAACCGGGACAAGGCTGGTAGAGGTCGACATTTGTTCTGCGCAAGAGGGAGAATCGTTTCCGGAGAGTTTTACGCAAATAACGCTACTCCTCCACAATCGCCGACACCGGAATCTTGGACACATTTCTGGGACACGGGTGTTGAATCCAACCCGTGGAGACTCGGGGTGCCTTCGTAACAGGTTCCTCTTCACCGGGAAGATTGTAGGTCTTGCGCAGTATCTCGTCCTTGTGTAAGGTAAAGACGGTTTTAATAAACTCATACGCTTCTTCGATTTGTTTCATATTGCGAGCCCCTGTAATAATAACGTTGCCCGTTTGAAAGGGTGATATGGTAATCATCTTACACTCCCCTATCTTCGCCCCCTCACCCTTCCCCTTACACATTGTAGGGCAGGCACATAATCCCGGAGCGGATCCAGCAGGCTTCTGCTCGTTGTAAAAGTACTTGGTATTGACCCCTTGGTAAAACGCCGCCTCATAGGTGGCTCTCAACCTGTATCGCTTACACAGAAGGCGAAACAAATCTTCCCGATGTACCTTGGCTCCAATACTGAAATCAGTGTTTACCAGTTTAATCGACTCGTCGTGAATTCGAATAGGGGCTGCAAAGATTCCAGTACAGGTCGCCTGGATGTGCGTCAGAAGCCAGCGTAAGACATCGGCACTCATCTCCTCACTGCGGACCCCGGTGATCTGGACACCGCCATTCTGAAAGAGTTTCACATTGATCTCCTTCCACTGCGTATCCGCAATTTCCCGGCGTACCACCAAGGTAAGTTGATTAAAGAAGGTTTTCTTCTCCTTTTCCTTCAGCATAATGTCCTTAAAGGTCGTGCCCTTGACATGAACGACGTGCTTGCTATCCTTGTATTCAGCCTTCAGAACCCCATCCGTAAGATCCCAATAGTCTAAGACCTTAATTTGATGGTACAACGGCTCCAACGCAATCTCGCATCCAATCTGAGCCGTAGTAACGATGGTGCTGACACGCAGAGGCGTGAACTCAAGCGTGGGAATCGTGACAGTGAGATGATTGGACATGTTTGGTTTCAAACAAGGGGTCTAAACACCGCTTCATTTTTTTAACCTTGCGCCTTGATAGAATGGCCAAGTCTAGCAGACGAAATCTATACCGACGTTCTTCAAGAAAGAACAATCGAAGTTCTTCAAGGAAGAACACACGAAAACAACGAGGTGGTGCGTCCACCGACGGTGGTCTTCAAACCCAAGCCTTTTTTGATACCTCCTTTCAACGACCCGAGGGCCCTGCCTTTAATGCCGCCTTTTCTACTGCTCCCACGGCGGATATGATCCGGCCCGTGCTTGGAATGTACCCCCTTACAAATCTCAACGTAATCCAAGGTGCCGGTGCCGTTCCGGAGGCCATGCAACGAATGATTGGCGGTCGCAGAAAGAACAGAAAGACTGCTAAGAAGAGCCGAAAGAATCGCTCCATAAAAAAAAACCGCAAGTAGGCGGCTTTGATGCGGCCATGATGGGTCAATTTGTAGCCAATGCGACGACGGCGGTTGTACCCCTCGCCATGTACACGGGGTACAAGATGTGGACGAACAAAGATAAGAAATAAGACAAAAAAACCCGGATACATCGGTGGCACAATTCAACCGTTCCTCCAAGACTGCGTTCAAATGATCAGATCATCTAAACGCAGGGGTCCTTGATCAATCATCAGAATGGAAGATCGTGAGAAGCTCGTCTTTTTAGGACGTACAGTCAAGGCCAGTCCTATTCGCACACTTGTTGATGCGGTAAAGGATATCCTAACGGAGGTGAATATGGAGATTGATGCAGCCGGCATCAAGATTATGGCCATGGATGGCACTCGCACCATTCTGGTACACATGCGTCTGTACGCCGATCGCTTCGATGAATTCTTTTGTACCCAAAAGTGTATTCTCGGTGTTGATTTCGTAAATTTCAACAAGATGGTGAAGCAGATCAAGAACGAGGATTCACTAGTCCTCTTTATGGAAAAGAGCAATCTGTCCCGGCTCGGCATTCGCATCATGAATGGCGAGAAGCAGATGGTGACCACCAAGTATCTGAATTTGATGGAACTGGATATCAAGCCCATTGAAATTCCTCCCGTGCACTTTCCCTCTGTTATTACGATGCCCTCTCTCGATTTCCAGAACATTGTGAAGGATCTCCTACAACTCGGTGACAAGGTCGAGATCAAGTCGGCGGAAAACGAACTCTCCTTCCGACTTGAAGGGGGCGAGTTTGGATCCCAGGAGACCATCTGTGTCTTACCCAAAAAACAGACGGAAATCGTACAGGGATACTTCGGACTTAAACCTCTCAGTCTTTTCACCAAGTGTACAGCGATGTCGACAGACATCATGATGTTTCTGAAGAACAACTATCCTATCATCATAGAGTACTCTGTAGCGGGACTCGGTGAGATTAAGTTGGCACTGGCACCTAGTACGAATCGTACAGAGACGGCCTCGAATATGATGTCGCACGCATAAATTATTCTGTAAAAGTAGAATGTCTCACTTGTGGCATGGTGGACCTCAAGGTCAAACTCCTTTCAAAGTAGGTGATATAATTGAAGTCACAGGAAATAAAGAAGATGGTGTTCATACAATAACAGCAGTATATCAAATACCAGGTATGGGCACTTACACATATTCAACAACATATTACAAAAAGAGTCCAACGACTGGTGAAATAGTGAAAATGATATCTCAAATTCCGCATACCCTTGCTACAAAAGTGTCTCGTCGTAATCGTAAATCTACTCGTAAGAGCAATCGACGCCGTAAGAACAGTCGACGCACTGTGCGCAATCGACGTACTGAGCGCCGATAATCACAAAAATTGAAGGCCAAAAAGCCCAGGAAATCGAACCAGCGTTCTATTTCCCGATCTTCCTTCTTTCCGAATATTAATATGACAACACCCTTCCCGTCCAGTATTCCCTGGACCGCTTATTATCATGCAACGTCCGACAGTCAGTGGGGGGCTTCCTCTTACAAGACTCTCGGTTCGTTTACGACCTTTGAGGATCTCTGGGGTGCCATGTCCTCCATTGAAACCAAGTTCAATAGCGGAATGTTCTTCTTTATGAAGGGCGCCCCTAAGGCCGGCGTGGAACCGCCTTCCTGGGACAAGGGCAACTATCCTCCTCTGTGGGAGCACAAGCACAATGTACATGGTGGCGCTTACTGTGTTAAGGTCGAATCTCAATCACCGTATGAGGTCTTTCAGAATTATCTGGCGGCAGCGATCCTTGGCGAGGTTACAACAGATGCAAGCAACCCCATTATTGGAGTAAGTTGTAGCCCTAAGCGTGGCTTCTCCATCATGAAACTATGGAACCTGTCTTCTGACGGTTACAAGGATCCAAAGGGAATCAAGCAAATTGCGGGAATCAAGACGGCGGATATTCTATATCGCCCTCATGGAGATGCTCGCATGTAAATGAAACTATAAAATAAACAAGACTACAAAAAGAAAAAAACAAAGAAAACATTTTTTGATTGCTGTGATTTCTTACTTCACTCTATAAGAGCGAACTAAGAATAAGATGCAGGGAGTGGGATTTGAACCCACGCACTTTCGTAACGGATGTTAAGACTCAGCCATCCCTGCTGTATACCGACGGGGGGGATCGAACCCACGACTTTCTCGTTAAAAGCGAGACACTCTACCAACTGAGTTACGACGGTAAGACACGTTAGTGTCGACTAGATGGTCATCACCTTGACAAGTATACAACGTATCCCATCTTTAGACCTGTGCTACAACTTCCTCCCCCTCATCATTCATACACTCAATTGTAGCCCCTTTCGGCACATAGACATGATTCGCCGTAGCCCACAACTGCACAAGTTGATGTACAGTCAGCACTGGACAATTATAAACCCGTATAGCACCGACCCAGTCGTCCAAACAGTGAGTTCGTTCCTTTATTTTTATAGAAAGACTCAAAAACGGTACAGGTCGATATCTTGCGTCGTCAGGCACATTGAGCAAGGGCGCCATTCGATTACTGTTGGGATCGTAAACGAAGGTCTTCAAGGATGGAGGAATATCATATCGACTACTTACAATATCACCTTGATTCAACATATATACCATCTCTGGTTCTGTCCCTACAGCAGTTCGGATCCACTTGATGGTCCTTTCTCTCTGCTGTTGGTACCAGGCTAGAATCCGTGTAAGACAGTCTAAAAAATATAGTGACCACATTAATTGTATACTGTAAGAAAAAGTTTAGGCCATTTCTAATCGGTGTTACACAGAACAAGATGATCCAACATCTGCCTTGGACATGCGATGACTTCCTATCGGGCACGACTCTTGAAAGGTGTGTGTTACATCGATCGTGCTCAAATCCAGGATCAAGAGCGCAAGTAGGACCATAATGAAAAAGACGGGTAGTGCCAAGAGAATCCAGGCCACGGATTCCATGTTACTAATGCACAGAATGTAAAGAAGCCCTGTACCAAAGATTAACGCAAAAAAGTGTTTTAAGGTGGCCGAACCGGATCCACGATACAGATCAAACAAGATCAGCGCCGTCATGCCGATCGGATACACCTTTGCCGGAAGGCAAAGAGATTTTGGTGTGCTGTTCATTCTACTGTAGGATCACTTTTCCATTTCGAAAGGTCCCTACACATTCGCCCGCCTCCTCGTCCCCTATAATCACATGGACATCATTTGATACCAGACCTCGAAAGTAACGCTTTCCTTCATGTTCTACAATCTCCATCTCTTCGAGATCCTTGGAGTCCATTCCCGTTTCAGCGTCAATGCCCACTTCCTCGGAATTTACATCGTCGTCTTCTGTAGGACCGTCGATCGTTCCGTCGATCGTTCCGTCTGCTTCAATCTCCGAAATCTGAAAGGGGTGCTTCAACAAGGACGCAAACTGCGGGGGTTCGTGCTCATACGGATAGGGACAGGCCTCTGAATCAAGTTTTACAACACTGACATTGGGAACCGTCTCGTGAATAATCAGCGTGGGTTCGCTGTCCTTTACATTGATATCCTTTGTTTGGGATTTCTGTGAGTCTTGAGATTCTTGCGATTCCTTCACGAACATGGCGACAGGCTCCTTAAAGTAAGGCGATAACCCATAAGAAGGAATAGACATCGGTCTGGTGATTAATTCCTCCGCAAAACTATGCGAAATCGCATTATGCTGTTGCTGTTGGACTTCCTTGATTTCCAACATATCCACTGCCATAGAAAGTAGGTTATCAAATCGTTTGATTAGTTCAGGTCGATTCTCCATATCATTTTTTGCTTCAAGTACTAGTTTGAATGCTTCGCTTGCGAAATTTCGCAACTGATGTAGAGAACTCATGGTGTGATGAGTTTTTTACATCGTGTGTCGGCTTCAATTTTTGGGTTCAGCATCGCAGTTTACTTCGTCTGAATCTGCATCGCCCACTCGACGGTCGACTCCTTCGACTTGACCGGCTTTGTGCGACGAAGGCGTAAGCCCTGAGCCCCAGGCGCATTGTACTTGTGCTGAATATCCGTCTTTGAAAAGACAGACTTCAAGTTCTGGTCGTAAAAATCCACCGGCTTTGTATCCATTGTCTGAATAATACTGACCATAGGAGGCGTCATGACATCGATGCGCAACTTCTTCTCATGTAGGACCGCTCTGTATTCCGAAATATCCATCGATCCTCCAAACATGCGCAAGACTTCTCGAGGAGGCGCCGGTTTCACGCCCCTCGGACTTCCAGAGGGAACCCCTGCATCATCCCCATACAAGGAGTTCAGAAGTGCGTAACGTTCCCACTGAACATGTGCATCTAACTTCTCCCTGAATAGATAGGATACAGAACATTCAGGAGAGCAGAAATTTCCATACATGTGCCATACATCATCCGCAATATGACTGGGAATCGCCACCGGTTGCGATGCAAAGTTATGGCAACACCAAAAACAGCAGATTTCCGTCTTTTCAGGCAATCGCTTGTAACGATTGCTATCTTGAAAGAGAACCATCAGTTTCTCGGAATAATTCGTAGGGAGACGACACTTGACGACTGGCGCAGTTACCGCAATAGAGGTTGAACTGGGTACAGGTATCGTTGTAGTTGCTTCTTGTCCCTCCAGAAAACTCAACTTGTTCGGCTGATCATCATAAGGATTTGGAAGCAAATCGGCTATCACCGGATTATACTTTAACTCATTCGACGATTCAAAGGTCAAATCCGCTGTCTTTACAGGGATGTGCGCAATCAGAGGACGTTGTTCGGATAAGAAGGACCCTGTAATGCCACTCGGCGTTACAATGGCGACGACCGGCGGAGTCTTCTTTGAAGTCCTTCCTGTAGCACGAGTCTTCTTCTTTGTGGGATCCGTCTCTATTGAACTCATGATGAGTATTTCAAGTGATTCGAACTTTAGACCAAGCGATATATTCAAAGGGTCTAAAGCGCCGACAGGTATAGGCTCGTTTGAACACAAAAATTGAAATCACTCTGGTTCATCCATCTCTTGTACAAATGCTTCGATCATCCTTCTTTATTACAAGCCTTTCCCTTGCGCTTGCGACCTTTCGGCCCTGCGGCCAACCCACAACCTTCCTTCCTATGCTCATGAATGCGTCTCCTGATACCGTTACGTACGGAACAAATATGACCCTCTTTATATACTTTATGCACTATGGCGAGCCTGTGTTTGAAGGCTCCCTTCAAATTGAAACAAAGACGCACGGTGTAACCATCTATAATCAAACCTTTCCAATGTGTGATTATATACAATGCCCTATAAGCGCAGGAAATACAACATGGATTCGCACCTTCAATTGGCCCACGTCCTTTGCTGGTAAATATATAACAAACATTCGACTCAAGAATACTACAACTACCTTTCTTTGTTTAGAGCACCAGATAGTGGTTCCTTGGTTTTAACACAATCACATTCATTACAACAAGGTTCATTACAATCGTTACATCTTTTTTTACAATCATCAATTGATTTACAAGTTGAACACCATAAATCAATACATCCATTGCATAGAAATTCATAATTCTCTACAATGTTCCAATTTGGACAATTATGTTCAAGATTCCAACCATGGAGTTTTTGTAAACGACGAATTATTTTCCAGTTGTGCACATCAATTTCGCCTTCTTCTAAATCATTGCAACAAGTGCATGTAGAACAAGATATACATATCTGAATCAAGACACCGGATTCATTCTTTGCCTCTCGCAAACTCTCGTCATCCCCATTACAAATACTACACTCATTCATTATGAGTTTCATGTGTAATTCACGATTATCATCATTTTTTCACAGCATGGTCTAAACTAGATTTGATTCAATACCACCAAGAATGTCTGTATGGACTGAAAAGTATCGTCCCGCCTGTTTGGCAGATATGAAGGGGCATCGTAAAATCAAACAACTGCTCGAACGAAGTATTAAGACCAAGTGTGTAGGTCTCCCCCCTCTTATTTTTTATGGACCTCCTGGTACTGGTAAGACATCCTTGGCGATGGCATTAGCAAAAGAAACATATCCAGACATCAGTCCCAGTTTGTTTACTATGTATTTGAATGCATCAGACGAACGTAGCATTGAGGTCATTCGAGATCGTATTCTTCAGTTTACACAAACGACGTGGCCTGGTATTGAACGTAAGTTTGTAATGTTCGACGAGGTCGAAACCATGACAGAACCGGCTCAGGCATCCCTCCGATCCTTGCTCGATGAAGTGGATAGAGAAGGACACAAGACGACTCCTCTATTCCTCTTTTTGTGTAACTCTCTGTACCGTATACACCCCTCCATACGATCCAGATGCGTGGCTTTGTTTTGTGCACATGTGCCTCTTATACATGTCAAAGATACCTTGAAGATGATACAAAAGGCAGAGGGTGTCACTGCAGTAAAGACTCCAAGTGATATTACCTTTTCATTACAGCGGGGCGATTTACGATCCTTTGTCACCGCTATTCAATACGGAACTGAACTGAATCCCTGGGATACTTGGTTCAGTCGGTTAGAGGCGGCTAAGACGGGCAAGTCCGTCTATGTATGGGACGACGGTTTGAAGAAGACGCCCTTTTGTGTACTGATTCGTCACGTCTTCCTGTGGCTTCAAACCCACAAGGGCGGGATCTATTTCAAGAAACCTGAAATGAAGGACTTTGTGGATGCGTGTTTGGAAGTACAGGATGCGCCGATGACGACACTGTTGGAACGTGTGCCTGCCGCTTGGGAAAGGTTTTATTTGTAGGAAACAGACTAATGAGCGAAGCGAATTTGTCTGATTCCATACATAAAACCGACCAAAGGTTTTATTTGTAGGAAACAGACTAATGAGCGAAGCGAATTTGTCTGATTCCA
>Ga0214921_10000309_pt1 | contig 95820 bp, 125 predicted proteins | sample LL1505_MetaG_FD_177992 | JGI IMG/M metagenome (GOLD analysis project Ga0214921, IMG submission 177992) | Freshwater microbial communities from Lake Lanier, Atlanta, Georgia, United States - LL-1505 | ecosystem: Environmental > Aquatic > Freshwater > Lake | place: USA: Georgia | collected... | reverse complement strand
ATGACAAACAAGAAGTGTTGTTGGCACGTAAGCCTGACGAAAAGAAGTGGAGGTTCATCGGTGGATTCAGTGATCCACGTACACATTCGTTGGAAGAGGATGCCAAACGTGAAGTTCAAGAGGAAGCTGGTATCGAAGTTGAAATAATTTCGTATCTTGGTTCCACATTGATTGATGACTGGCGTTATCGTGGTGAACAGGACAAGATCAAGACTGCTTTGTTTTTGGCAAAGTACATCTTTGGTAAACCTGAAGGCGCAGATGACATTGCCGAAGTCAAGTGGGTTCCAATTGGAACTGGATTGGCAAAAGACAACATTGAACCTCTTCACCATGTTTTGGTGGATATGTTCAACGAAAAGTTTGGAAACAATCGTGAGTTGCAAGATAAGGTATTTCAACCACAGATTGATGGAAATATGCCTTAAAGAATATGAAAACTCTAAAACTTTGGGCATGTCAAGCCAATAGTGATCAAACTGAAGGTCGTGGATCGATGTATGATGTGTGTTACACATCTAATAAAGACACGGCAATCAAGATTGTCACTAACCCCACATTTTACAAAACTTATGGAGTGATGGGTTGCGCACCATATGATGGTGGAAAATATGATGTTGTTGAACGAGATATGGTCGTTTACGATAACATTGGTGAGTATTTGGAGGGTATCAAAAATCAAGCTGTCCAAACTGCTCTGAAAAAATTGACCAAGGAAGAAAAAGAACTTCTTGGTCTTCATTAAAAAACCCCTTGACTTTGAGTGAAGTCTAGGTTAACTTAAAAAAGTAAAGATTAAGGTACAGATAAAAATCAATACAGAAAGATAAAATTATGAATAAAAACATTTGTTTGACTGCTGATAGTTATAAAATGGGACACTGGAATCAGTATCCCGCTGGCACAGAAAAGGTTTATAGTTACTTTGAATGTCGTAAGGGTGCTAAGTTTGCTGAAACTCCATTCTTTGGACTTCAGTATATTATTAAGAATCATCTTGAGGGTGTAGTTGTGACCCGTGAAAAGATTGAAAATGCAGCCAAGTTGTGTAAGGCTCACTTTGGTAGTGAGAAGTATTTCAACCGTGAAGGTTGGGAATATATTCTGAATAACTATGACGGTAAGTTGCCTGTTGTTATCAAGGCAGTTGAGGAAGGAACTGTTGTTCCTATCAACAATGTGTTGATGACTATTGAAAACACTGACAATAAGTGTTTCTGGCTCACTAACTATTTGGAAACGGTATTATCTCAGGTTTGGTATAGTACTACAGTCGCAGCTTTGTCCCGTGAAGTTAAGGTGAATATCAAGGAATATCTTGATCTTACTTCAGATGGTGGATTGCTTAACTTTGGACTTCATGACTTTGGATTCCGTGGAGCTAGCTCTTGGGAATCTGCGGGTATTGGGGGGGCAGCCCACTTGATTAATTTCTTGGGGACTGATACGGTAGTGGCTATGGAAGTAGCCGTGAACTATTATAATGCTAATCTTGATAATCTGGCATACAGTGTTGCTGCTACTGAGCACTCTGTTATGACTGCTCTTGGTAAGAATGGTGAAGAACAGGTTGTTGAGAATCTTCTCAATGAATATCCTACGGGTATTTTGTCTGTTGTTTCTGATAGCTATGACATTTATAACTTTGTTGACTATATTGTAGGTCAGAAGTTTCGTGATCGTATCAAGAATCGTAAGGGAGTGTTTGTAGTTCGTCCTGACTCTATTACTCCTACCCATCCTACGCCTGAAGCGGAAATGGTTTGGATTATTGATACCCTATGGGATCATTTTGGCGGTACCGTAAACAGCAAGGGTTACAAATTGCTCACTCCTTGTGTAAGGGTTTTGTGGGGTGACGGAATTGATATTGAAGGCATCAAGAAGATTCTGTATGCCGTTACCAAGGCTGGATTTGCAACTGAGAACATTGCTTGTTTTGGTATGGGTGGTGGACTGTTGCAGAAGGTAAATCGTGATACTCAGCGTTGTGCTTTTAAGTGTTCTGCTCAGTATCGTGATGGTCAGTGGTATGACATTCAGAAGAATCCCAAGGATGTTTCCAAGGCATCCAAGAAGGGCAAGCTCAAGTTGATCAAGGTTGATGGTGAATTTGAGACTGTTGGTGAGAATGATCCCGGTGAGGATTATTTGAAGGTGGTGTTCACTAACGGTGTGTTGGTCAAGGAAATTGATTTTGATACCGTTCGTAAGAATGCTGCTTTGTAATTGACAAATCAAAGGTTTGCGGTTATCCTAACTAAAACCGCTTCTTTTATGACTGATAAAGTTAAACAAGTTATTGTAATGCGCAAAGACCTCAATATGAGTAAGGGCAAAATGGTTACTCAAGGTGCTCATGCAAGTGTTGCATTTCTTACCCATCTAGTCCGTGGATATAATGGAGAATCACTTCTTTTGAGTAAAGCTGAAAAAGAATGGGTATATGGCACTTTCTTCAAGGTTTGTGTGGGTGTAGATAGTGAAAAGGAACTGCTTGACATTGCATATAATGCTATTGCGATGGGTATATCAGTCAAATACATTGAAGAAACCGCCGGATTTGATAAACCTACCGTTACTTGTATAGCTATCGGACCAGATTATAGTTCTGTAATTGATCCCGTCACTAAGCATCTAAAACTTCTATGAGTGTAATTTACCAACAGATTAACCAACGCCAGTATAGTGTACGAGCCAATATAGATTGGCCTGGAAGAGAGGTTGGTAGTTTAGTTATGGATGTGGATGGTTATTTTTATTTCTGGCCAGTAGATAACAATGGTGCTTGGTCATCATATCATCTAAAAGAAGTAGCAAACAAATTAGATGAAATTAATAAATCGTGGAATGAACAAGTTGAAAAGGATTTGAACAAATGAAAACTATTAAACTATTTGCAGGTACAAGCAATCTACCATTGGCTCAGAAGATTTCACAAAATCTAAATGAACCTCTAGGAAAGATTTACCACCACAAATTTCCAAGTGGTGAAACCTATTGTCAATTCAAGGAAAACATTCGTGGTAGTGATGTATTTTTAATTCAAGGCATCACTAATCCGGCCAATGAAAACCTAATGGAGTTGCTTGTTATGGCTGATGCGGCTAGGCGTGCTAGTGCAGAACGAATTACTGCGGTAATTCCATACTTTGGCTATGCGAGGCAGGATCGTAAGGACAAGAGTCGTGTGCCTATTACAGCTAGGCTTGTAATGGATTTGATTGCTACTGCTGGTATTGATAGGGTAGTAACTATGGATCTACATAGTCCACAAGTGGGTGGTTTTACCAATCTACCATTTGATCATCTTACATTTGAACCAGTATTGAGTGAATATATTAGTACCAAGTATCATTCATTGGCTTATAGGGATAGTGTTGTATTGATGGCACCTGACGTTGGTGCGGTCAAACGTGTAGAAAAGTATGCGGATCTACTAAAGAGTGATTTTGGATTTATTAGTAAGAAGCGTGTAAGTGATACCAAGGTTGAACTACAAAATGTTGTAGGTAATGTAAAAGATAAACACGTAGTTATTATTGATGATCTTACAGAAAGTCTTGGTACAATGGTTCAGGCGGCTAATGAATGTAAGAAACAAGGTGCTACAAAGGTAACTTGTGCTGTTACGCATGGTTGTTTGACTGATATGGGTATCAAACGATTGGCGGAGAATAATAGTATTGACGAATTTATTCATAGCAATACAACAAATACATGGGGTAATATTGGATTTAAACCAGCTAATGTTACAGAATTGGATGTAAGTATGTTGTTTGCTAAGGCTATTCGTAGTATCAACAAGAATGAAAGTGTAAGTGAACTATTTGTATGAAAACTTGGACTCAAATTATTCAAAACGTTTACAAACAGAAAAGTGAACGTAATTGGAAAGAACTATATTGGTGTATTGATTTACACGATACAATCATTACTGGCACCTATAACAAGTTCAATGATGGGGCTATAATGTATCCTTATGCTAAGGCAACCCTTGATTATTTGTTTAATCACCCGGATCATATAACCATTTTGTGGACAAGTAGTCACTATACTGCGATTGCTGATGTGATGGAACGATTTGAGTTGCAATTTAATTCAATTAATTGTAATCCACGATGTGCAAATACTGAAATTTGCAACTTTAATGAGAAGTTTTACTTCAATTTCCTACTTGATGACAAGGCCGGATTTGATGGCACAACTGATTGGAAAGAGATTTATTATGCTTTAGTTGAACCTGAGGTGGTTGGTACAAAAACTAAAAGAATTATGGAGGATAATTGGTCATGAAATACATTGAAGCACCTAATTACGAACATCTTAATAGTCCGTATCCGTCAATATTTTTTGCTGGTAGCATTACCGGAGCAAAAGATTGGCAAAAGAACCTTTTTGAACGTATCAAGTTATGTAATGGAACCGTCTATAATCCCAGACGTGAAAACTTTGATATCAATAATCCAAACGAAAGTGCAGAACAAATCAGTTGGGAATATGTACATCTACATCAATCAGATGTCATTATTTTCTATTTCAGTCACGAAACGCTTGCACCGATTACTTTGTTTGAACTAGGAGCTGCGTTGGAACGTAATTTATATGGCGATAAACCACAACAGATATTCATTTACTGTGAACCCGAGTATCGTCGCAAGTTTGATGTTGAGTATCAGACTGAAATGATTCTAGATACATATGTTTCGATGGTTAAAGATCGTCCAAAGCGTAATTTTGTGGAATACTATTCAGATTACGAAGAATTTGTGGATAAATTGATTGAATTCATCGTGAACAAGGAGTAGACTGTCTATATGAGAATTAAAAGTTATAATGATGTTAAGTGTTGGGTAGTTAGCGATCTACATCTTGGTCACACGAAGGCGTTTATTTGGAGCAAACGTGGATATTCCAGCGTTGAAGAACATGATCGTGGTATTATTGCCAAGATCAATGAATTTGTTGGACCCGATGATGTGTTGTTTTCACTGGGAGACTTTTGTCTTAATACCAGCGAAGAACAGTTTGACGCATATCTTAGTCAGATTACATGTCAAAATATCAAGTTGATTTGGGGCAATCATCCCAATCCTATTTACAAGATGTATCGACGGATGGTGGCTGCAGAATATCAACGAGATGATATTGAGGTATATCCTTATAGGTATCGTAATGTTGAAATTATTGGTTATCATTATGAGTGTACGATTAAGGGTAAGTATGTGGTTATGAATCATTTTCCTATCGCTGTATGGGAAAACATGAAGGAGGGATCTTACATGTTGTGTGGACATAGTCATTATAGTTATCCGTCAACCAGAGTTGAATGTATTGATGGACTAACACTTGATTGTGGTTGGGATGGTCATGCAACGCCTTTGTTGTTTGATGATATTGTTAGGATCATGAACAAGAAGAATATTCGTAAAGTAGATCACCACGTTAAATAACTATAATAAGTTGAATTGTTGACGTGTCTCGTATATATTAGTGGTTATATGACTACACAATTGTTACACGAAGAAAGTCACAAGTTTTTGACTGATATTGGTTTTGTTGCAAGACCAATACTCGGTCAAACTTTACGTATTGCATATGACTATCCCAATGCAATTTCTATTGAACTCTATAAACATCAAACAGTCACCAACTTTAGAGTGTTGTTTCTACATATCAATGAAGATGCATATACAAGGGGGCGTGAACAAGGAAAAACTGATGCAATTGGTGCATTAATGAAAAACTTTACAAAACTAATATATGACAAACTCTAATTACGCTGCAAAACAAATTCTCGCTCACCTTCTTAAGAACGGATGGGTTTCAACCGAATGTTTTAGTTCTGAACATGTAGAACGAGATATTCAAAACATTATCGATAACGCTGCATTGTGTAATATCAATTTAGATCCCAAGGGATTTACATTTGACAGTGCAATCACACAAACATATACCTTTAAGGCATGAACGACGAACTAACAAAATATTTGGTTGAAAAGTATCCAAAGATACTAAAACAATCTGATGTAAACAAGGACCATTGTTATGGCTTGTTTGGCATTGAATGTAGTGATGGATGGTTTCTACACTTGGATCGAATGTTTGAGTCAATTCAATCCATGATTGATTATAGTGAGACCAATTATGAAAATTTGAAATGTCATTATAACAAACTTCCTTGGTACAAAAAGTTCTTTTCAATATATAAGCGTTCACGGTATCATTATTTGCGTAACAATCAAACTCCTATTCCACAGGTTGTTGCTGTACAAATCAAGGAAAAGTTTGGAACTCTTCGATTTTATTATATTGGTGGGGATGATAGAATTACTCCGATTGTTGATTTTTATGAATCATATACTAAATATATCTGTGAAGATTGTGGTAACACAATTGATGTTGGGTCTACTGGTGGATGGATTCGTAATCTATGTGAAAAACACGCAAATGGTTCTAAACGAAGTATTCATAATAATGAAGCAAATGAATTATTTAAAAAAATACGTGGGGACAAGTAGATAATATTTATATTCAAATATGAAGACTAATGTTATTATTATAGATGATTTTTATACAAATCCACACGAAGTTCGTCAATTTGCAATGTCTCAGGAATTTAAAGTACGTGGAAATTATCCGGGTGCTAGAACACTTCCAATGTTAAACGATTCGATTAAAAATACATTGCAAAATATATTAAATAATGCGGGAGGGTTGATTACGTATTTTCCTGATGATGGATACAATGGTTCGTTTCAGACCACATATGCGTGGGATAAATCATGGATTCACTCAGATCATTTTAATACGTGGGCGGGAGTTTGTTATTTGACTCCAGATGCACCATTGAGCGGTGGTACTGCAACCTATCAACATAAAAAAACAGGCGCACGTTCATCAACTGATGTTAATCCGGAAATGGCAAAAGAACTTGATTCTGATGGAAGTGATCGAACTAAATGGGAAACTGTAGATAGCTTTGGTAATATTTTCAATCGGTTAGTTTTGTACCGTGGTCATGCTTATCATATGAGTCGTGATTACTTTGGCAAAACTTTTGAAACTTGTAGATTATTTCAAGTTTTCTTTTTCAATACTGAACACTGAGTATGTCTTTAAAAATTGTAAAGATGGTGGTATATGGCGTTTCTGAACGATTCGACATCACCACCCAAATAACTGGGTATCAACCCGAATACTCTGGAATACAAACTGTATCGTTTGTCGATGATGAGAATTTTAAAGATATTTGTGTCAATTGGGAACCTGATATTGTTGTTGTTGTAGGCGACGTAATTCATTTTCCCAATATATTGTCTCTAGAACACTCGTTAAAGTCAAAACTGTATATCATATCAAAACAAGATCTTGCAGAAAATGGAATCACATATTTTGTTGAAGAATTCTTTATTAGATATATTGATAACAGCATTAAAAATCACAATTCTGTAGATAAAATATCCGTATACACGGCGACATGTAATACTGAAGAACGTTTACGTGTTGCTTATGAATCGTTAAAAAACCAAACACATCAAAATTGGGAATGGTCAATTTATGATGATTCTACTGATAACGTCACATGGGATATTGTAAAAGAAATTGCCAAGTCTGACACACGTGTTTTAATTAATAAAAATCAAAATCAATCTAAATATTCCCGAATCGGATACAACAAATTTAGTGCAGCAACTCATTGTGGATCAAATTATATTGTTGAATTGGATCATGATGACGCTTTGACCAAGGATTGTCTTGAAAAAATCTTAATGACGCATAAGAAATTTCCTGAGTGTGGGTTTGTTTATGGTGATTGGGTAGAAATGAACTTTGAAAGTAAAAATGAAATTGATTATGGCGTAGGTTTTGCGTGGGGTTATGGTTCATATTACAACACAAAACATCCGTATAAGGATCGAGAAATAAAAGTTGTTTGTGCACCTAGTGTTAATCCATTAACAATTCGTAGACTTTGGAGTATGTTTAATCATCCTAAATCGTGGAAAAAAGATGTTTACATGAAAATTGGTGGACACAATAGATACTTGAACAGTGCTGATGATTATGAATTAATGTTAAGAACTTTTATGAATACAACAATGGTTCATCTACATCACTTTTGTTATGAACAATATTTTTATAATAACAATACAAAAGTAAGCAATGGAGGATTAGGATGGGAGTATCATGGTGATATATTGCGCCATGTGAGATATATTCAAAATAATTATAATCTCAAGATTAAAGAACGAATTGAAGAATTAGGAAAACACGATTGGGCATACGACAGTACAAATCCAGATTGTGTTAAGAATTTTTATTTGGGAAAAAATCGTCCAAGAAGCGGTGATTATGAACAACGTCTAAATTTGGATTTCAAACCTTAATAAAATCATGAACATTCATGTTCCAGATGAAATTAAAGCTAAATATCCTCATATGGAATTTAGGGGTAAACAGCGACAATTGAATGACAGAACCGTAATTGAAGCATATAACAATGCTACTAATCAAACTTTTCATTATAGTTTTGAAGAAGACTTTTTCTGGTTTTCAGGTCAAATTCCAGACTGGAAATTGAAAAAAGTGGCTTGACTTGTTATAAACTGTGTGGTAATCTTATAAAGTTATGAGTGAACAAACCTATATGAACCTAAAAGATGCTGTTAAACGTCCATTGTTTAACAGCAAACCCATTAATCGTGATAACATACGATTTAAAAAATTGGTGGATAGTTATCAGAAGTGGAGTGAGGGTAATGATATACAAGAACCTCGTTCAGTATTTGAAGACGACATTATTGAATGTTTGAATGAGTTCAACTTAGATGGTTATCGTCTTGCTGAGTATTTGAAGACTTATAAGTATATTGACCCAGATAGTGATCTAGTAAGCATACTTGACGATGTATTCCACGTAAAGGAATCACTGAAAAACGAAGTAATTAAACAGTGGGTAAAAGAAAATTTCCTAACTATTTCCGACGATGTGATAGGTAAGAAAGTAAATGCTCATATTGGTACACGTAAGTTTAGTGGTTACTTTATTACATCTATCGACAAAGATAACTATAGAGTTGTTATTAGTGAATCAGATACAAAGAATAACGGGTACTATGTTGATTTTGAAAATGTTACCTTTGTTGGATAAAATGAATAAAGACACCACCATCATACCAAAAGGAGATTATTGTTATACTTGGAAGGAAGTTCCCAGTGAAAGTAACAATTATCGTGGAAAAGTAAATTACTGTCCATACTATGATGTAAAAAATGTCAATGGTGTGGAATTTCCGTGGTGTAATTATTTAGAATTGGGTGGCACTCCCGGTGATGGAAAATGGAAGGGTTGGGAAGATCATATCAAAGCAGATGAAGTTCTTACAGAACACTTTGGAAGCAAAGAACAAATGGAAGATAAACTGCCTTTGTTTCTACTATTTGATAGTTGCAAAGAATGTGGAGTAAATGAGGAAGAAGAGTCTTGACTTTCTTTAAAATCTGCGGTAAGGTATTTGTATGAAGATTGATATTTCCTCAATTGATCGTGAATCGTTTATGGTTCACGAACATATTATTTCTGGAGAAGTTGTATATTTGGTACAGCCAAAACATATAGGCGCAAAGTGGAAAAATGACAATTTACACTTTCGTTCATCTGTATGGAATTATAATGGAGAATTGATCAGTGCATCATTTCCAAAATTCTTTAACTGGTCAGAACAGCCTGATTTATCCCCTGTTCCTACTTCACTAAAGAATGCAACTGTAGTTGAAAAATTGGACGGTAGCACTTTAACTGTTAGCAAGTATAATGGTCAATATATTCTACGTACCCGTGGAACTGTTGATGCTTCTACTATGGCTAACGGATATGAGTTAGAATTGTTCAAGTCAACTATTCTAAGTAAGTTACAGGATAATAATGATACTTGGAACTATTCTATCATTTGGGAATGGCTGTCTCCAATCAATAAAATTGTGTTATCGTATGGTGATGAACCTATGTGGAAGTTGATTGGTTTGATTAATCATATCAACTATTCACTTGCACAACAAGATATGTTGGATGCTATGGCTAAGAAGTATGATTTCAAACGTCCTGCTACTTATACTTTTTCTAGTGTTCAAGATCTGTTAAAGGATGTTGATCAATGGAGAGGTAAGGAAGGTGTGGTTGTTTATTCAAAGAATGACCAAATGCTTCACAAGGTAAAGGCTATGGATTATCTGATTAAACACAGATTTAAGTCTGAAGCTACTTTGGAAAATACTTTAGATTTGTATTTTAACTATGATAAACCATCATATCAAGAGTTCGCATCTAAGTTGACTGAAACTTTTGATTATGAGTGTTTTGAAATGGTAAGAGGATATGCGTCTCAAGTATGTGATGCTTCTAAAGAAGTAAACAAAATTGTTGACGGATTTAAATCATTCATTGATAATCAATTAAAATCATTATCAACCCGTAAAGAACAAGCTCAAAAGGTAATATCATCATATTCAGAATCTAACAGATCATCAATGATATTTTCATTGCTTGATGGTAAGAATCTGACTACCGATCAACAAAAAAAGTTGTTCTGGCAAGTTTTAAAAAACTAACAATAACCCCGCTATTAATTTAGTGGGGTTTTATTTTTTATAGATATATTTATAAACATATGACAAAATTAGAACTTAAAAAATTAATCAAGGAAGTTTTATCTGAAACCCAATTCGTAAACGAAAATTTGCCAATTGGAAAATCTAAAGAGGCGCAAGAGGCTGGTCAGAAATTAAACTTTATCATTGGTCGGATAAACCGTCCAGATATACAAAAGAAAGCTAGAGTGGCTGCGGCTGACATCATTCGTCTAATCGACGCTGATCTTGACCCATCCACACCTTTTTAACCAGATCAGAACAAGTTTGTAAGAAGTATAAAAAACCCCACCGTTAAAAGTGGGGTTATTTGATTTAATCTTTCTTTGGTTTACTTGGTCTATCACCATCTTTTGGTGGACCATCGTGTTTTGGTCCTTTTGGTCCGCCTGGTGGTGGTCCAAAACTTCTCATTAATTTACGGTCAGCATCACTGACTTTGGCTCGTTCTTCCTTGTCCAATTTGCCATCTTTGTTTGCGTCATACTTGGCAACCAATGCAATACGTTGTGTTTTTTGTTCCTCCGTCAACTTTGGACGTGGAGGGCGATTGCCAGGAGGTGGACCCTTTGGACCTTCTTGAGCACTTACTGAGAGTGCGGTTAACAATGCTAATAGTGTATACTTCATAGACTTCCTTTCGTTGTCAGCAATAACGCTGATATTCAAACATACATAGTGGGTAAAATCGTACTCAATTTTTCTTTTACATTTGCTTTACAAAAAACTTGATTTTTGTAATCTTGATGGTACAGTCTGTACCGTATGAAGAACTGTGGATGTGGAAACGAAATTCCTGAAGAACGTCTCAATCTTGGATTCAAGGTGTGTATTGCTTGTGGAGAAAAGATTGCACTCAAGAAGAAGCCGTTTGGTTATGTACACTACGGTCATAAAACGGCCGGCAGCATCGTTATTACCTCCAAGGCGGGGTTTGATAACTACAGCAAGGTTTCTTATCGTATGAACAAAGGCAGCAACATGGGATATGCTAGTCGAATCTCCACTTCTTTCTAATCAATATGCAAATGTCTGAACTCTACAAAAAGGTATACAATGAGGAATTTGTTAAACTTCCAAAATGGAAACAAGGTGCTGTCAAAGAAGATCTTGCTAGAGGAGTGTATACTGGTCTTACCGATGACTTTATCAAATCGGTGATTGAGAAGTCAGAAAAGTTGTTTGAAACACAAAAGTCTCAGCCAACAACAAAAAAAGAAATCTTTGAGAAAGTCGCATAATATGTTTTAGTGTGACGATTGTAAGTCAATGGTGAAAGACACTGTTATTGATACTAACAGAAATATAGAGTGATTAGTATCAACATCATTAGTCTAAAACTTGGAAGTTTAAACTGTTGAGTTATAGTGGTTACAATTACATATGACTGATAAAATATACAAGACGCCAATCGTTGGCTCTAAAACGCAGGAAAAACTCAATAAGGTCGTTGGAGACGGTATTGTAGTTCAATCAAACCACAAGCGAGTTGATCGTAAACATTATTCAATCAAGTTTATCATCAACACATTCAAATCCAAAGGATTTGAATTTCCCGAAGATTATCAACGTGGACAAGTAACCGGCTGGTCTGGCTTTGGAAGACAATGGGTATCAACATTGTTCGCAAAGGACGGATTTAGTCACTTCGATAAACTTCATATTCGTGAAGTTGCTGATGACACTGGTCATGTAAAGTTGCAAGTTGTTGAAGGTGGTCAACGTCTTCGTGCCATCTATGACTTCTTTCAAGATGATAGCAAGTATCACTTGGATGATGACATTATTGTTCCATATCAAGGAAAGATTTTGAACTTGGGTGGAATGTCATGGAAAGAATTGAACAATATTCGTCAGTATAGTCCAGAATTGGATTCATACCTTGAGGATGTTCTCGTTGAACGTACTTTTGATGTCTCTCAGTATGTCAATTATCAAATTGATGAAATTGCTGACATCTTTCGTAAGATCAACAACAAAACCAAGCTCAATGACCAAGAAATGCGGAACGCATTTGGTGGAGAAGCATGTGTTGCTATTCGTAAAACTGCACGATATGACGCGGAACCACACAAGACATTTAAACTTCATCCATTGTTTGAAGTCATAACGTCAACTTCTGGAAAAGTTGTCGGACGATGGACAAAGATTAGTTTTGGACGTTACGAAATGGAACGTACTCTGGCTGAACTTTGTTTGTTTGAAGATGATTTTGATAGAAACGCACACTTCAGTGTAGGAATTCAATCATTGGATAACTTGTATGAACGATATTCCAAGGAAGGATCATTCAGAAAGTTGTTGAATACCGTAAAGGATAGGTTGACGTTGATTCACAACATGGTTCAGTTCAATAATGTTCAACGCAATTCTGGAATGCTTCTTAATAAAGGCACATTGTTTACATTGTATTCTCTATTGTTCCATATTGAAAAGTATTACTTGAAGAATTGTGAAGTTGAATACGAAGATCCTCGTAAGTTCTTCATGTGGTTCTGGATGACTCACTGTGACCTATCTCAAGTCAAAACATTTGATCCAGTTCAAAATCAATTGGTCGTTCAAATTGATCCTGTTACAGGTAAGCCAGTTGAAAGCGCATACGGATTGAAAACTCGTAAGGCACATCGTAACAAAGATGAACTTGATGGAATTTTTGCTGAATGGGAAAAGGCATTTGAATCTTACGTCAATAACCCAGAACAATTGAAGTCAATTGGTATCTTAGCCAAAGACAAACGTCGTACCATCTCTGATGTAGAAGCACTCACAGTGTATGCTCGTCAAAATGGAAAAGATGCAGTTACCGGACAGGATATGCCAATTAACGAACTCGTAAAAGGTCACGTCTTGGCACACTCCAAGGGTGGAAATTCAAATATTGAAAACACAGTGTTGATCAACAAGTTTGACAATCTTAAACAGGGGTCTGAACATTTTGATCAATATATGAAACAGAAAGTCGGATAACGATCCACATATGATACGAAAACCCACCGAAAGGTGGGTTTTTTGTTGACTTCACTCACTATATAGTCTAAAGTAAAGTTATGAGAGTTGCGACAATTGAAAAGATTTTGGAAGTTAAAGCACATCCAAATGCGGATGCTCTTGAACTGGCTACCATCAAGGGATGGCAAGTGTGCATCAAGAAAGGTGAGTTCAAGCAAGGAGATATGTGCATTTACATTTGCATTGATAGCGTTCTTGAAGACAAGCCACCGTATCAATTCTTGAGCAGCAAACACTTTCGTATCAAGACCGTCAAACTTCGTGGACAAATCAGTCAAGGAATTGCGTTTCCGTTGACTCTGTTCAAGCAGCTTGGTCACGATACCGTTGTGTTTTCTGAACCGGGTATTATCGGAAGTGATGTGAGTCAATACGTTTATGCCAAACACTACGAAAAGCCTCTTTCCGCACAACTTTCTGGACAAGTATATGGTCTGATGCCTTCATATCTTCGTAAGACGGATGAAGACAACATTAAGAACAATCCAGAGATCCTTCAGGAACTTGCTGGTAAGTCATATTACATCACCATGAAGGTGGATGGAAGTAGCGGAACTTACTTCTACAAGGATGACGTTGGATTTGGCGTTTGTAGTCGTAACTACCAACTCAAGGAAGACGATAAGAATAGTTTTTGGGTTGTTGCTAGAAAGTATGATCTTGAGAACAAGTTGAAGAATGACGGTCGTAATCTTGCCATTCAAGGTGAGGTTTACGGACCTGGCATTCAAGGAAATCTACTTGGTGTTAAGGATATTCAGTTTCGTGCATTCAATCTATTTGACATTGACAACTACAAGTATCTTGATCGTAATGAGCTTTTGAGATTTTGTGATGTGAATGATATTCCTGTTGTTGAAACCATTGACGATGGTACTTCTTTCAACAAGACTCTTCGAGAATTGCAGGAGTTTGCCAACAATCTCGTTTATGAGAATGGTAATCTAGCTGAGGGTATTGTAATTCGTCCTACTGTAGAGACTTGTAGTGAGACTCTAAAGGGACGTTTGTCTGGTAAGATTATTAGTGAGCCATTCGAACTTAAATACAACGATTAACTATAGTGTGGTGGTTCTTTTTCTTGACTGCCACTTTCTTTTTCAACAACAATACTAGGTTTTCCATTAAAATTTCTACCTATTTTTCCGTATAACTTTTCTGCGGTAGGTATTAATTCACTTGGAGTACGTATTGGGATAGTATCAATCAATTCATATTTATCATACCACCAACCACCTTCCTCATATCCTCCTAGTGCTCTTGTAATATCATATAAACTGACGTATAACGGATAATTCAATTCATTGTGAGAATCATTACGATGATGTATCAAACTATACAATTTATGATACGTATCGTGTATTTTTTTAACATTTTCAATATCCTGATCTGTAATATTTAGGTTTTTAAGTTCATCGGGGATATTCTTATGAGAAGGATCGGTTTTTGCCAAATCAATAAAACTAATTAACCAATGGTGCATGGACCAATAATTTTCGTATTCTGCAAATAGACGGTCTATGTAAGACTGAAACTTTTGATAAAACTCTGGCATTTTATCTTTTATGTACTTATAAAGAACCCCGGTACGTTTTTTATCATCTTGATCTGAGTGTTCATATGGAACATCAACTATGTGATCAATATGTGCGGTTTCTTTAAAATCTTCATCATCGTTGTGTTTGGGTCTATAATTTGGATAACCCAATCCATGAGGAAAATTCGTTCCTCCAATTTTCATTCCCGGTTCCAAATCGCTGCCTGGTCTAACCCAATCGTCTCCTTCATCACCGTTTGGTTTTTTAGCTTCAAATAAATGTTTAAAAAAGTCTTTATAGTCCATGATGATAAATATAAATAAAAAACGACTTTACAAACTATTTTTCTTACTATACAGTAACCATATGAACAACTTTATAATTACAGTTGGAGCACCCGGAAGTGGAAAATCAACGTGGGTTGAAAAGTATAAGACAACTCATGCCGATACCACATTTTTGAGCAGTGATGCTCTTCGTGCAGTATTTGGCAAGAATGAAAACGATCAAACTGTTAGTGGTCGTGTATTTGAACACATGGAGAACGAAGTTGATCGACTTTTGCGTGAAGGAAAAGATGTGTGTATTGACGCAACCAATATGCACCGTAAGGCACGTAAAGTGTGGATTACTTTGGCAAAACAACATGGTGCAATATTGACTGCCTACGTTTTTGTTGTGAGTCGTGATACATTGATAGAACGTAATAAAAAGCGTGGGGCAACGGGAGGCAGAAACGTGCCTGTTGATGTTATTGATCGTATGTTAACTAATTATGTTGAACCTTCAAAGGAAGAGGGATTTAATCAGATACATTTTATATGAAAAAGTATTATTTATTTTTGGACGATATTAGAATTCCAAGCGATGTTAGATGGGTTAAACTGCCTAACGTGGAGTGGACTATTGTTCGTAACTATTCAGAATTTCGTAACATTATATTGAGTTTGGGTATACCGGAATTTGTTGCCTACGATCATGATTTGGCAGACAAACATTACGGTCATGGATTGAATGGAGATGAAATTGATTATAGTAAATATGCAGAAAAAACTGGATATGACTGTTGTCAGTTTCTCCTCAATCAATGTAACAATAAAGGCATTAAACACCCATCATATGTGGTTCACAGTATGAATCCGGTGGGTGCTAGTAACATTCGTAATATCATTGAAAGATACAATCAAACTATAATTGTGCAATAAATTATTATGATTAAAGCAATAGCTGCCGTCGATAAAAACCTACTCATTGGACGTGGGGGAGGTCTTCCTTGGCCAAGTATCAAGGAAGATTTTCAATGGTTCAAAGAATTTACTGCAAACCAATATCTTGTTGTTGGATCTACTACGTATCGAACACTTCCACCTCTTCCTGGCAGAAAGTTGTTGGTATTGACGGATAACTTTACAGACCGTTGGTTCAATCCGTTTAACGACACCGCAATGTGTACGTTGTCATATGTTGATATACTGAAGGTTGCTGAAAAACGTGATGTAATTGTAATTGGTGGTGCCAAGACATATGAAGTGTTTATGGACGCAATTGATGAATTTTATATTACACAGGTTAATGGTGAATATGAAGGTGATACTTATATGCCAGAACTTGGTAAACACTTAAACAAGGTTTCAAAGTTTATTGAATTTGAAGGTGGTCACAAAGTTTGTAAATATACAAGATAATAATATGAATTATACAATTTGGGAAAGTACAATAGATAAGAAGTTTAAAGTATGTGTGACACGGGTGGCGCCATACGAAGGTGAATTGATTATCAGTGAAGATGATAAAATGTTGACAATCCAACAGGTTACGATATCACACGATGCAAAATTTGGACCTGATATAAGTGATATAACTGAATGGGAAAGAGTGTGCATTGATTTCATTGACAATAAATTAAATAAGTAATATGCAAGTATTAGATAAAACATTTCAAGAAAATTTAGAACTAATCCTAACAAAAGGATATAAAAAAGAAGATAGAACTGGAACAGGAACAATTTCTTTTCCAGGCGTAATGATCCGTCACGATATGTCTGATGGATATCCATTGCTTACACTTAGAAAAGTTCCATTTAAATCAGCCGCAATAGAATTGGAAGGATTTATCAAGGGAATTACATCAAAACAATGGTATAAAGAACGAGGATGTAACTACTGGAATCAATGGTGTAATCCACAACAAGTTGCATATGGTACTGATGATGATACTAAGAAGAAAATGGAAGAATGTGATGACTTGGGAGAAATCTACGGAAAACAATGGAGAGATTTTCACGATGTAACATATCCGTGGGGTGGAGAACATATAGATCAATTAAAAGATGTAGTTGATACGCTTAAATCTAATCCTAATAGTAGAAGAATGTTGTGTAGTGCGTGGAATCCTCTATCATTAGAACATATGGCATTGCCGCCTTGTCATTTTGCTTGGCAAGTAAATGTTACCGATGGTAAACTTAATTTGTTTTATTATATGCGAAGTGTAGATTTTGTGTTGGGTAATGATTTAAACACTTATGGTTTGCTTTTACATCTATTGGCAAAAGAATCTAATTTAAAAGAAGGTATGTTAGTAGGATTTTTTGCAGACGCACACATATATCTGAATCATATAGATGGCATTAAAGAATTGTTAAGTAGAGATGCAACGAGTAGCTTGCCAACCATAAAAACTGATAACTTTAAATCAATATATGATTGGCAATATAGTGATACGATTTTACTTGACTACAAACCACTTCCTAGTGTAAAGTTTGATGTAGCTGTATAACAAATTCATTATATGACTGACGACATAAAAGAAATAATTGAGGAACACAATCTTCTAACTATGGACGGATTCGATGATTGTATTGACGGTGTTGTATATGGAAAAATGCGTGAATTGGTAGTTGTATATGATCGTGAAAAGGTTATTGAAAAAATTATGTCATACGGTATGACTTATGCTGAAGCAGAAGAATATCATGAATATAATCAAGCAGACGCGTGGGTTGGAGATACTACACCGATATTCATAATCAAATGAAACTACTACTGGGAATCGGAATATTAACTTTTGTATACATTATTGGTTGGCATCAACTATATGGACAGTTTATTGCAGACTGGTATAAAAAGTATCAAAATTGGTTGGTACTTATTAGTATACCGAATACGTTGTTGTCAATTTATTCGGTCAAACTTATCAGTGAACATTTTGAAGGAAAGATGTGGCCAAATCGTATTCTCACATTTAGTATAGGAATTGTGATGTTTACGGTTTTGACTCAAATATATTTTAATGAGAAAATTAACCTCAAAACACTTGTATTGATTGCATTGAGTGGTATCATTGTGGCTTTACAAGTTATTTGGAAATAAATCATATGGCATTTGAAAAACTAAAAATTGTACCCAAAGGATGGGGATTTGAAAAATGGATTGTAAACAATAAAAAGTATTGTGGTAAGATACTTTACATTGTAAAAGACCACAAGTGTAGTTGGCATTATCACAAAATAAAAGATGAAACTTTTTATGTACAAAGTGGTAAAATCGAACTCCTATATGGTAAAGATTATGATATTAACATGTCAACATCCGTAGTTCTAAACAAAGGTGACCATTTTCATATTCCAGTTGGTCTAGTACATCAAATGCGTGCTTTGGAAGATACTGAACTGTTTGAATTTAGCACGCAGCATTTTGACGAAGATAGTCACCGAATTGAAAAAGGAGATTAAATTATGAATAATACTATTAAAAAACTATCAAACGGTGACTTTGAAATTGAAGATAACGAAAAGTGTATCGTATGTAAAGAAGAAACCGACGTACTAAAATCAATGTATGTGGACTATAGAAAAAATTACGTTGATGGGTCTGGACAGTTGTGTGATAAATGTGCAATCAAAATACAAGAAAAATAGTTTGACGTGAATGTCAATTTCAGTTATAGTTTCGACATAGGAAAAACTGTGCCTATCTATATTAAACACAAATTGTCATTACTGACTGAAAATCATCCAAAAATATCCGAACTGGAATATCTTATAGAAATTCTACCTCCGTTAGGTGAAGACGGTCCTTGGATTGCTGGTGGAGCATTGCTTAGAACAAAACTTGGTTTGCCAATGACTACGGACATTGATTTGTTTTTTAAAAATTATCCTCAGCTAGAGGATTACAAATCAAAGTTGAAACTTAATTATGAAGGTAAAAAGTTTTCATATGTAAAGGAGGAACTACGTAAAAACGCAGTTAATATTGTTATCAACTATAAGGAACGTACCTTTATCATACAACTAATACACAGACAATTTTACGATGGACCTTGTAAACTTTTGGATGAATTTGATTTGAATATATGTCAATTGGCATATGATGGTAAATATCTATTTGTTGCAGAAGGTACAATTCAATCCATCGAAAATAAATTTATTAATATCAATGAGGTGTTTAATGCTCCACATACAATGGCTCGTTGTATGAAGTACGCTAAGTTGGGATTCAATATGCCCAACAGTGAAATTGGAAAGTTTTTTTCGAAAATTTCAAATGAAGTAAAAAATGAAGTAAAAAAAGAAGTCGAAGATTATGCAGAATAAGAACAATATATCTGGTCAAAATGGAAAAGGTGATTCTCCACGTCCTGTTAAAAAGAGCGTGTATGACAAAAATTACGATAACATTAACTGGGGAAGAACTAAAAAGAAAAAATGAAAAGAACACTTATTATATCTGATATCCATCTGAGATGGAAGTTAGTTGATAATATTATCAATGAAGAGTCCCCAGATGAAATTATTTTCTTGGGTGATTATTTCGATGATTTTGGTGATAACGCCGTACTTAATCTTAAGATGGCGGAATGGTTGGTAAATTCGCTTGAACAGCCCAATCGTATTCACATCATGGGTAATCATGACATCATGTATGCTACCCGTGATCGTAAATATCGTTGTTCTGGCTACAGTGAAGACAAAGAGTATTTTATCAACACCGTAATGACACAGGATCATTGGAAACAACTAAAAATGTATCATTGGTTGGATGATGTTCTGTGTAGTCATGCGGGTGTACACAAACACTTTCATGATCAAAACAGTGCAAATGGACGTGATTTGAAGACATGGTTAGAACAAGAGTCTAAAATTGCGTTGGCACATGCGTTTGATCGTCGTGTTCAAATCCATGAAATGTTTCATATTAGTCGTTGCCGTGGTGGTAATCAACTTTACGGTGGAATTGTATGGTGTGACTTTAAGGAGTTTGTGGGTATTCCCGGTGTAAAACAGATTTTTGGACACACCCCGCAACAAAAACCAATGTGGAAGAACTATGGAAGTGGCACCGAAGAAAGTATAAACTTGTGTTTAGATACACACAATCGTGATTATGTGATATATAGCAATAGTAAGTTGGATATAAAATCTTCGATTGACATTAACAGGTGGAAATAAAGATAATTATCTTTTGAAAAATTGGTGTTACAACCGTGACAATTGTTTTACAAACAATATGTACATAATACGTTTGTATACTTTAGATAGTATATGAAATTTAACTGTGCATATTGTCATACACCAACAACAAAGTCAGATAATATCATCAAAATGTGTTGTATATGTGACGATGATACACGATTTATAAAAATTGATGAAATATTGAGTGGATTTTATAATGATAAAGTATATTTATTGAGTGACGGTGTTAATAACGTTTATGACAAAAAAGACTTACTCTCCGGTTTACTTAATGTCTGAGGAAGTTGATCTTGACCAAGATCAATCAAAAACATCTAAAGAATCATTAAATATCAGTAGCAATCAAATATTCTTTTACGATGATGTAACTCGCCAAAGTATATACAATCTAAACCGTCAATTAGATGCGACTGCTAAATCTATTCAACTTCTTAAAATTCATTACAATCTACAAGTTGCACCAACAATTGAATTTTATGTTAATAGTGAAGGTGGTGAAATATTTAGCGCATTCAGCGCGGTTGACCGTATAACGTCGTCACCGATTCCTATACACTCATATGTAGAGGGACTATGTGCAAGTGCTGCAACTTTACTTACTGTTTGTGCACACAAACGTTACATTCGTCAAAACGGATTCATGTTAATTCATCAATTAAGCGGTGGTGTTTGGGGATCATTTGAGATGGTTCAAGAAGAATCGAAGAACATGGAATTGTTAATGAAATATATCAAACAGATTTATCTTAAATATACCAAAATTCCAGAAAATGATTTGATCGAAATTCTCAAACATGACACATATTTAAGTGCAGATGAGTGTTTGAAGTATGGTTTAGTCGATTATATCTGTTAATATGATGTAGTTGATGAAATTTTATGATATATATATCCAGCATGTTTAATGTTGGATATCTGTATATCATAACCAATAAAGCGTGGCCAGGATATGTAAAGGTTGGTGTGACGTTGGATCTTAAAAAGAGACTTCAACAATATCAAACATCTTCGCCATTCAGAGATTATAAGTTGGTATATTCAATCCAACATCCAAAATACCTTGAGGCTGAAAAACAAATCAAGGAAACAATGAAGCCATTTGCTAAATCAATCAAAAATGAGTGGTTTGAAGTGGATCTTCATATGGCAAAACCCCGATTAGATGAACAATTGGAGTTGTACGAAACAAATAAAAAAGGAATTGACTTATTTTAACTGTGTGATAGGATGAAGTTATGAATGAAAGCGTTGTAAATAAAGCTATTTGTCTAAGTTTAAATTCTAATTGGCAACCAATTGGATTTAAAACTGTAAAAGATGCTATTATTGACCTATGTGGTGGAAATAGTAACGGAAAACCTACGTCATTAGCACTTGATATTGATTATGAGCTTGATGCAAATGATGATCCTATTATGACTGAAGCTAAAAGCATGAATCCAATAAGTTGGACCGAATGGATGAATTTGCCAATTCGTAGTTGGGATTTAACCATTTCTGGTATAAATCGAATTTATCGGGTTCCTACTGTCATTATTGCAACTAACTATTCAAAAATGCCTGTACGTTATTTCAAGGGTAAGCCGAGTAGAGATGGGATCTATAACCGTGATAATGGCATCTGTCAATATTCCGGAAAAAAAGTAGATCGAAACAATGCTACGGTTGATCATGTCATTCCACGTAGCAAAGGTGGAACTGATAGTTGGACTAATCTTGTATTGTGTTCAAAAGATATTAACAGTAAAAAGGGAAATAAAACCAATAACGAAGCGGGATTGACTCTACTAAAAAATCCCATTGTTCCACAACCAATTCCAGTGTATGCTTTGATAAAAGAAGCTAAACATGAAGATTGGAAACATTTTTTGTTAAATTAAGTTAAGATATTAAAAAACCAGATGATATTTGTTTGTCATCTGGTTTTTTGTTAAAGTATTTTTTATAACTTACTTGTTTAGATACTCTTTACATCTCAAATAGTGATCGTTTTTAACCATCTTTTGAACTAGTTCATTGAAAGACGTTTTAGGATTCCAGTTGAAATCATTTCTAAACTCACTGCTATCACCCCATAGAAGATCTACTTCGGCTGGACGATAAAAGTTACTATTGATTTTCACTAAAACATGGTTGGTACCATTTTGTATGTACTGTTCATTAATATCAGTTCCCTCCCAATGCCCATTAATATTTAAACATTTAAATGATAATTCAACGAATTCTTTAATAGTATGTGTTTCATTACTTGAAAGAACATATTCTTTCAAAACATCGATTGATTCTTTACTATAAGATAAACCTGTGTAGAGTTTTGGGTTCAAATCAGCACGATGTTTTTCCTGATTAAGCATCATCCAAACACAATGTACAAAGTCTTCACTATCACTCCAGTCACGTTTGGCATTTACATTACCTAATTCAACTGCTTTAGGAATACGTCCTTCACTCAACTCTTCGGAAATACGTGCAACGTTCTTTGAAATCTTACGTGTTACGAATTCTTCTCCACGACGTGTTCCTTCGTGATTGAACAACCAACTTTGAATTGCATATAGATTGTAACTATCACGATAAACCTTCACAATTTGACGGGCCGCGGCTTTGCTAGCACCATATGGACTACGTGGTCTAAGAGGATGGTTTTCATCCTGAGGAGAACGTATAATGTTTCCAAATTCTTCGGATGAACCAGCATTATAAAATCTGCAACTTGGTCTATACAAACGAATTGCCTCAAGTATATCTAATACTGATGTACAATTGGTTTGCCAAGTTTGTCTTGGAAAGTCCCAACTACTTGCAACAAAACTTTGAGCAGCAAAGTTGATGAAATAATCTGGTTTCATCTTTTCTACAAACTGACCAATTGAATGTGTATCAGTAAGATCAAAATTCACTAAGAAAAATCGATCAGAGTTAATGTGTGACAGATTATGATGATTATATACACTCAGTCTACGTACACCACCAAAAATAATTACATCGGTGTTTTCCAATAGATAATCGATCATGTGACTTCCATCTTGACCAGTCACGCCCGTAATAATTACGATCTTTGTATAAATATGTTGTTTAAGTTTTTGATCACGAACGGTTTTTGCATCAGCTATGCTTAAAATATTAGCTGTGTCAATCTTTTTTCCATATAATGTTTCTTGTAAATTTTTTGATGTCATAATTTAAAATAACCTTTCAACTACGTTGTAATAATATATATGAAAGCATATGAAAGAAGATTTATTCTATTTAATTATTAGCGACAATAACTTCAGTAATGAACTGATTAAAAGATTTCCGGGTCTTTATTCGTATATCACATCATTTAAACAAAACGCATCGCAAGAACACAATGAAAAGTGTAAAAATGTAATTGGTAAATTTTATGATGAAAATGAAAATCTAAAAAAAGTATTCATCAATTACGTTAGTCAGAAAAAAGATTTTAATCGTGTAGATGGTAAAGTATTTGAACTAAATAATTCAGAAGAGTATTTACGTCTAATTCGTAAAGCTAAATCTGAAAACTGGAAGTATGAAGGTATTAGCGTAGTAGAAAATAATAATAAAATCAAAGTATATTTCTACTAATAGTCCTCATCGTTATCTTCATAATTTTCATCCTCATCATCGGGTGGGGTATTGGAATTATCATTAAACTTCTTGAAATCAACATCACGCAATCCTAAAGTATTGACCAGTTGAATAATCAATAAACACGTTTCATCTTTAGACAAATCTTTTTCTAAAATCGTATTAACTATAAGTGAAGACATTAAAATTATTTTTCTTTTGTCTTTTTCTGTAATCAACATCATTTTGTGATTTGGTTCCTTTTTTTTCTTAGAATTAGTGATTAAACCCGGAATTGTATTATTAAATATTGCAAGTTGCGTTTCTTTTAGTATTTCTTGTTTTAATGCTTCTTGAAAGTCCAAAGAAAATTCGTCTACCGTGTTAAGTTTTTCAGACATTTTTTTAATGCGATCTTTAGTTACCTTCTTCGCAATTGAAAAATTGGACATAACACCATATTTTGCTAGTATGTGATCGCACGTTTGCATATAATAATAAATATGTCAGTATCTTGTAATAAACAAATGTTTTGACCCTTGCATAATATCTGGATCAAAATGTTTTAATCCACGTTTAATAAATCCTTTTCCTGCAACGAATGTACAGTTATAACACAACAATTTAACATTTTCCAACTTGTGATTTTTTGAATCACCGTCTTCAAAATTTAGAAGAAGAGGTATTTTTCCGTCAACCACTCTACGTTCTTTATAGCCACACATTTCACAACATGCATCTTTTTTTCTTGAACGAATTAACTTATCTTTGAGTCTGTATACAGGATAGTCCGGATACTTACCTTCAAGTATTGAACTCAATGGATACTTACCCATCTCAGGATTCACATCTTTTTTAATTCCTTTATTGTATGGATTTAACAACTTGTGCATATCGTACATTTTAGCATATTTACGATACGTTAGATAATTAACTCCTAATTTACGTGCAGCTTCTCTACCACTTTTTGATACAGCCTGTACAGCTGCAATTTCTGATTGTAATAACGGTCTTGCACCATGTCCTCTTTTTAGTTTTACTTTTAAACTGTCTTGTTTATCTCTCAAATGTGGAACGTCAAGTTTTTCTGCAATTTCACGTTGAATTTCATTTGCAACAGATTCACCCAAACCTTGAAGTTTTTTCATTTCACGAACTTCTTGTTTTAACTTTTCAAGTTCGGATAGAATGTTTAAAGGAATATTTTCCGGAATATCATTCATATTACTTTGATTTAATTGGTTCCTTTTTCAAATCTATTCCACTATCTTTCATAAACCTATTTCTCAAATTTTCAGCTTGAATATACATTGCAGCATTAACTAGTACTACGTAAGTATTATATACATGCATCTTTGATCGTTTACGATCTAAACAAGATATCATACATGGTGGTACTGACATATGAGTTGATTGTTGACGTTTAAATTCAATAATACGAGTACATGCTTCCATAAATGGATCTTCAAACATATCCTCAATATCCAACTTAAATGTTTCAGTTCCAAGTTTTACAATAATACTATTTTTTTTCATATTTTAAATCACCGTCATTTAACAAATCCATGTTTTTTAGTTTTTCATTTACACTATTACAAACTCGTTCTTCAACTGTTTTTGCAACAAATACAATCTTTTGAATACTTTTAGTCTTTGCACTATCACGCCATACACGTCCTGTAGCCTGTCTCATTTGTACCGCGCTATACGATGGACTAATTAACGCAATACGTGGATGGTTTCCGTTCAAATCATGTAATGACAATCCAGCACCACCCGCAGCAATATTAACCAATATAACTCGTTGTTTATCCGCTTGAAAATCATCAATATTTTGTTGCCGATCAATATCAGAAACTACACCATTTACAATACACGTTGTATTCAAACGTTTTGATAAAGCAGTAATAGTTTCCGTAAAATTAGCAAACAATACAACACTCATATTGTTTTCCAACGCTTCTTCAACCATTTCAACAAATAATGGAACTTTAACCAGTTCAACCTTTTGTCTCGCTCTTAAAATTGCAGTCAGTTCACTTGCACTATCATTTTTTTCCTTTTTAACTTTATTTTTAAGTTTGGCAAGTTCAGATTCCATTTCGTCATAAATACCATTGATCTTATGTTGTGCTTCTTCTTCCATATCATAACACTCTGCTATGATCTGACTTTCTGGAAAGTTTGGAATAGTATCTCTTGACAAACGGGTACCTCTATTAACAAATATGTCTTTATGTAGTTTCTTTAATACTTCTTTGTTTCCATTAAATTGTAATCCAAATCGACCTTTGGTAACACCATGTGCATATAACCAAGTATAATACTGTCTATTATTTTCAAATAACTTGAGGGCCATTCCAACTGTACGTAATTCCAAAGGATTTGTTGCATTTGTTGCACTGCAAAATAACATTTTATAACCATCTTTAAGAGCCTTTAAACACACCTCACTATTTTTTGTAGTTGCACCCTTTAACTTTTGACTTTCGTCCCAAATAATCAATGTAGACTTTGGAATTTTCCACTTAAATTCGTTGACATGAGTTTTTCGGTTCTTAACATATGATGCAATCATAGAGTCTGATCGTCCCATACGAAGAAGTTCATAGTTGATGATACCAATCAATTTGGTTTTCATCTTGAAATGATTCACTATAACCCGTCTCCAGCTCTCCATAACAGCTTTAGGACACACTATAAGAATGTCCATGTCTAACTCTCGAGCAACGCCACACGCAATATAACTTTTACCAACGCCTACATCGCTTCCATCAATTCCACATCCCCATTTATCAATCACTGAACAGAGTTTTGCAACACTTTCCACCTGCCATGGGCGTAACCCATCAGAGTGTTTCATTGTATGCGGTTTAAGAACTATATCTTCTGATATAATTTCTTTTGTTTTTGTTTTTGTTTTAGTAAATTGATCTTTAGTGGTCTTTGTTTGTGTCAAATACCAATCATTGTCCTTTTTAAGAACGCCATAACCTTTGTCTTTGAGTTTAAAACTATTACCTTTCCAGTATAAAAAGAATTCAGTACGATATGTGACAGGAATCAATCCGTCACGTCTCCACAATCTTGTTTCATCTGTCAGTTGATATGGTTCTCCCCACTCAATATCAATATTTATCATATTCAATGTCCCATTTCGTCACGGTACTTAGAGTATTGTGCTACTTCATGTACATTACATCGGACGCATGAATTGTTTTTTATTACACCAACTTCGACATATTCAGACATCGACTCAGTAAATATTCTACCAAGTGGATCATCAATACCGTGACCCAAATCAATCAAATTCTGCATATACTGTTTACGAGTCATTTTAAACTTATATTCCACTACACGTTCTAGTGTTGAAACTAGATCTTGTAGTGTGTTAAAAATAGCAGGATTTTTGCTGACTTGTTTGTCGATAATATAATACTTCATGTTCATACGTCTATAACTAGTGGTGTATTTAGCACACACTAAATTATAATTCATTAACGATAAACACAGTATATCTTATGATATGACAATACTCAATTTAATTTATAACTTTATCTTTTCCACCGAAGTTCTTTTAGAATCTCGTCAATCAATACTTTTTCATGACTATCCATTTCTACATTAAGACGTTTAAGCAATTCATTCAATGGATATATTCTATCAGGTGTATCTTTTTGTTTTTCTTTAAGGTCTTGAATTACATCAACCATTTTAACAAGTGGCAATTTGTAATCATCCACTTTATCTTTTGATATAAAATTACTCATGTCAAATGCTTTGGGAGTTAATATTTTAACCAATGAAATAACTATACTACCTAACATATTAAATATAGAAAATGCAGCTGCTGCAATCGGATTAACTATTGCTAATAAACGTAGAATTATAAAAATAAAGATAAACACAATTATTGTAGTAAAAAGACTTAAAAAGAACTTTTTCAAACCCCACCACACTGCGTTTAAACCAAACATTCCACTCATGGTATCAAGAACCGCTTTATTTTCATCTGCTTTTTTTGCAACCTCTTTTGCTTTGTCAGTTAATTGCCAAAGTTGGTCATCATATTTTTCATTCAACTCAACATTTTCTTTTTGCAATTTATTAATTACTTCGTCTCTTTGTGTTAATAGTTGTTGACCTTTTTTTCTTTCCTCTTCAACTGCTGAGTTTAATAGATCAACGGTAGCTTTAATTCGGTTTAGTTCGTCAATGTGAGGCGATCCAACAATAGAAACAACTCTTTCGTTTAACGATTTGGCCGTATCAACTTGAATTGGTGGATTAGTTACTTGATTGAGTGAATATTGAATCCCCTGTGCTAAAGTAGATGTTTGAACGTTTTTTCCTTTGTCATTCTTTTCTATTTTATTCAAAGTGATATCTACTTTCTTTTCTTCTGAAGTAATAACTTTTTGATTGTCATCAATTTGTTTTGATGGTGTAATAGTAGAACAACTTGTTAATAACAATAAACTTAAAATAGAGTAAACTTTATTCATAATATATCCTTTACATGTCTCTTTCTGTTTGACCTGTGGTTGTCTGAAAATACTGAATTAAACGATTGATAAGATTGTCGGCCATATCTTCATACCAATCACTTGGTTTATATTCAGTTGTACTCAAGCCGTGATGAACAGCTTTAATATCACCGTCTTCAAATTCATTTCTCAAAAATTGAACCAAATCATTTTTTAAATTGACTTTATTTTGAATTGTAAATACTTCACACAATTCTTCTTTGTAACTCACTCTGACTGGTTTACGTCCAGTTGTACCGACACCCTTTTTACCATGACCAGATTTACGTTGTGCGGTTCTCTTACGTTTTACCCAATTAGCAATAGCTTTCTTACCACCCTTAGAACGTAGTCTCTGAGCATACTTTTTACCTAAACAAGCTGCATATGGACTACCTTTTTTGCTATCACCACACTTACCTACCTTTTTACCGGTACTGTCGTATCTATCCCATCCACCACCAGTTGAACTGCCTGTCGGACCTTTACCAAACCAAGCTGCAAGATCTTCATCCAATTTAAGGATTTTTTCTAAAAGTTGGTTCTCAAAGTTCATAATTTAATAAATATTGACTAACCTTTCAATATTTGTTTTATTTGTGAATTTGTAACTTCTTTATGAGTTACTACACCTAATTTTGATTTCAACATTTGTAATGCAGCCTTAGGATTCATTCTTCCACAGTTAAATCCTAATATACCATGTGATCTACAAAAAGATTCCAACTCGTCAATATCTGACTGTGGAAACTCCTGTATAGAAGGAAGTGTTGTATCTTCTCCTTGTTTCTTTCTACGAACCAAACTTTGAAAGATTGGATCGTTCATAGATGTTGGAAAATCAGGAAAGTTCATAAATCTCTTCTAACTTCAAGAATCTGTGTTTTCCAACATCGGCAACAACTTTATTTGAATCATACCAAGATGGCAAATTTCCACCTTTACGTTGTTGTTTGGTCAACTGTACATTTAAAAAGTGATTGGATCCTTTAGTAATGTCTGTAAGAGATTTGTTTTTTGCTTGACCAACTAACATCAAAGCATTTTTAAATTGTTTATGACCACGTTTTGAATCAATAAACTTTTTGATGTCGTCTGCACTCTTCTTATTAACCTTATTCCAACCACTAAACTGTTTTGGACGCAAACATTCCATTGCACCTTTTCGGATATCACCCTTGACACGATTCATAATAACATTCAAAACAGCATGCATTCCATGTTCAGCATTCTTTTCACCACCAGCTTCATCAACTAATGTTGCTGCAATAATATCTTCTACTGTATAAGGTGATTGTTTTTGTACAGTAGTTGTTACTGAAGCCGTAGGTGTTACTGGTGCATTGGCTTGCGTTTGTGGTGTGCCAAACATAGTGGCAGCAGCAAGTGCAGCTGTAGATAGTGTTTTACTAAATAATTCGTTCATGATTTCGTCAATTCGTAGTGTACCACGATCATCAACAATTACAAGAACATTCTTTTCTTTAACAAACTGACGTATTGCGTCTTTTGTCTGTGAAGTTAACGGAGGAGTACCAGATCTTTGATTTCCATTTATATAAAATCCGTTCGTTCCATCGTCTTCTCCAGAGTTATGAAGGTTGACAAAGTTATCTTGGGGTATATACACTAAACGGACATATCCATTTCTAAACGCAGAGGTCAATGGTTCACGTGCGTTGAATCCTATTATATTAGCACGATTATCTCTGACCCACTGTGTGTGATCTCCAACCTTAATAAGTTCACCAGTGGGTGAAACCCAATATGCTATTTCGGGAATAACAAGACGTAATGTTGGCTTACTTCTACGTTTATAAAAATCAGGTTCGTTTGGATCTGAAACTTCGTCAAGTTCACGCCCTTCGGGTCCAAAGTGATCCAAGTGATGATAAACGTCATCAAGATATTCACCCGCCAAATTCAGTTTAGACTTACACCAATCAGGAAGTTCCATCTGAGGTTTCAACATTGATTGAAGTTCTTGTGCATCATTATTGATTTGTTTGACTGCACCCATGGCCATTGCACTATCTTCTTCAAGAATATCTTCAATCAAATCCTTGAGAACTTCATTATACACTTCGATTTCACTTACAGAACTACTACGTGTCTGTTTTCCAGCACGACGTGCTCTACGACCTGCACAATGTGCTTTTTGACTAAATCCTTTTGGGTTAGAACAATCAATACTTGTTTTATATTTACGAGTCCACTTTTCGTTAATTTCTTGATCAGAGGTACCCAATGACTTTTCATCATGATAAAACTTCAAATAGTCTCTCACCGTGGCAATATAATCTGCAGCATGATTCAACTTGGCCTTAACCCAATCTTCCAAATCATCATTTACATTGAACATCTTTTGCAAATCTTCACTGTACTTAATAGTTTTTGTCATATCACTCATAGCCATTTCAGCATTTTCCAACTTAACCACCAATTTATCGTGATGTGGATTGTTATGATTGACTGGATGATCACCATTACCAAATCCAGTTGACATGCTTTTTTCCCATTGATCTTTTGTAAGTTCGTTCATATCGTTGATAAATATTGTTTTACGGTATTAATTACTTGGTCTTCTGGTGTATTGTTCAAGTTGTCACCGTACTCTTTGTTCAAAACGTCTTTAACTTGTCCTATAACCTTGCCTGGCTTCAAATTGAAGGTGTTTATGATCCATTCACCAGTATACTTTTCAGTATTAATTATATCAGTGTCTAACTTTTGTTTTTCTTTTTCCACTTGATCATATAAAGAAGGAAACAATGACTTGAAAAAGTAATCATCATCATCCACTGTACGACGTTGACCACTTTGCAATAATTGGTCACGAATGTATTGTGCAGATTGACGTTCACTACGCATCTTTTTACGATCTCCATTATTTAATTCACCACTCAATTGACGTATATCAAATAATGGAGATGTCTTGATATATTCAATAATATCATCTTCACTCTTAATATTAGAAAAATTGGTATCAACTTTACGAAATCCAAGAATCTTTTGAGCATCACGAAGATTTTTAGTGATAAAAATAAATCTGTTTTGACCTTTTTTATCAACAAAGATCTTAAAGAAACCGTCACTACCATACTTGAATCCAAGTTTTCTAGATATAACTCCAACAATACCTGAAAAATCGTTGTATGCTAGATAATCTTGTTTGTTACGAGCATCTTCTTCGTCTTTTGCAACAATAAAATCAATATGAACTTGTTTATCCAACTTGTCTGGACGATAAAGAATCGAAAAAATATTACCATTGGTGGTAACGTACATTTGTTTTGGTTGATATACATTGCCATTTGATGTTACAATAGGATTAGGTTCAGTATTTCGAACAATATTGGTTCCTACCGCATTAATTATAATATCTTTTGTTGATTGTCCGGCTGGTGGTACAACAACAATATCAATATCGCCATGATCTTGACGACTTGACAACTTGGTTGTATTATTGAAGCTGGAAAACTTCTTGGCGAGTTTCTTTTTTAACTCACCAAATACACCATGCATTTCTTCGGTGGTTACTCTATTTGATAATGATCCAAATAAATTTTTTGTATTTCCACCAGAAAGAATTTCTCTTGCTATTTCAGATAATTTGATCATTTCTTTTTTGATTTATACCAACTACCACCGTGTTTTTTATACCATTTAACAGCCCATCCATTTGCATACGCACTTGGATATACTTTATACTTACGTTTAGCAGCAGCTTTAGCTCTTGCCCAAAGTTTTTTGTTGGTAGGTACGTTTTTCTCAGATAACAGATGTTCTCTAAATATCTGAATATACTCATTGAGTTGTGGTTCGTCAATATCTAGTTCAACACTTACATTTTTACTTGGACCAACCGGTTCACTGTCTTTAACTTGACCTTGTGGAGTTGTACCAATTTTTCCCACAATATTATTTCCGGGAGTACATGTTACATCTGTTCCTAATCTGGCTTTATCATTAAAACTTTGTTTAGGATCGCCAAAACCAGAGTTAGCTTGGGGTTTAAATTCCTTTGCAAGTCCAGAAGCAACCAACTTGGTATAATATTCAGGATCTTCAGTTAAATGATCCAATGCAATTTCGGTTGCAATCTTTTCATCATTGGTATGTTCCATTTCAATTTGAACACCCATTGCAAGTTGTGCTGGATTTACAGTTGAAGGTGCGGTTGCATCACCAACTCCACCTTTAAGTTGTTCATCTTCGTTAATAAAAAAATCTTTATACTTCATGGTCGGTTATTACCTTTATGTTTGTGTTGTGACGCTTCTCTTTCTGCTTGCTGCATTTTACTGTAACCATTGGATGGATATGCATAATCAATTTGCCATCTACGACCTTTCATTGCAGGATGACCAATCAATGGATCTTGAATTTTCTTTTGGGAACCGATAATATACCAATCCCCCGGTGGTTTAGAGTCCATAATTACGTCTCTTTTTCTTTTCTTCCCACTTTTCTTCCATCAACTTCTTAATAGCTTCAAAGTTTCCATATTTTTGTTCAACACGTTCACGTGTTTTGGATTGATTGGCCATATCACGGATAATATCCCCAATCTTCTCCTTTTGATTTTCGTTCATTGGTTGTTCTTTCTGTTTATCATTAGCAACAGCGTCAATACCATCGATAATAAAATTGGCTACCTTCTTGATGATAGTCATGTTCTTAATGACGGCATCTTTATCAGCTTTCCATAAAGCAAGATATGTTGCTTGGTGGGTCACTGGAAGATCATAGTTCTTCAATACTGTATATGAAATTGATTCGGCTTGAAGTTCGGCTTGAGCCCGTGTCAAGTTCAATGTATATTCATCTCCGAAAAATACAGAACTATCTTTAAAATGTAATAGTGAGTGAGCAATTTCATGTATTAACGTAGCAAGTTTATTAACACCTGCTATATTACTTGTCAAATTGATGTGATCTCCCATTGCCCATCCCATTTCTCCGCCTTTTGCATCTTCATGAGTAATCTTGATACCCTTGTCTTTACAAAACTCCAATGCATATTCAAATATTCTATCCGCAACTTCGCTTGGAGTATTTGGATCATGCCATTCTGGCTTTTGTGGTCTTACACCTTTTTCATCAGCGTCCGTATCACTAATGTCAAAAACTGGAACGGCTCTGAAAAACATTAAATTCTTCTTTGTAATTTCGGTATCAAGTCCTTCATCCCCAGATTTAATATCATCTTCCTTCTTGGTAATAGGAGCGTAAATATAAATAGCCTTAGCACCTTTGTTTACTGTTACGCCCATCTTTTTCCACGCATTGAATCCAGCAACGTGAGTTGCATTAGGTTTTTGAATGAAAATTAACAATGTGTTATTGAAACTGTACTTTCTAAATCTCTTACTAAATGCTAAATATTCTGCAATCTGACCACTTGTAGATGCTCCTTGAACCGCATCTGCAAGTTGTTTAATGAAGTTTTCAATCTTAATGGCAAGTTCTTGACTTCTGCTAATATTAGCATCACCCATCACAAAATCAGGAAGATCTTCTATCTTTTGAATTAAATCTTCTAACTTAGAATCCCCAGCTGGTGCGATCCATGTATTCTTTTTTACATCCCACTTGTATCCCGAATTGATATATCTAATAACTGATGTGGCTACACCAAACTTGTCAGCGTCAATCGTCCACGCAGTAATAGTTGGATCCCATCTAAAACCATTTCCTTTTAACGCATCTTTATTACGATATGTTTCATTTCCAGCTTCTCTTGCATTTTCCAACGTGGATATTACTATAATTTTGTTGTTTGTACGATCAGCACGAAGATCCAACTTTTCATTGAGATCTTCTTCTTCAAGCAATAATGGTTCAGTTGACTCATTCATCATATCAGGAGTCATTCCCATCATACCAAGATCACGATAATAACGTGGGTTTTCTTTCAAATTTTGAACAACGGTTTCCTTAGCAACCATCTTGTTCTTATAAATCTGTTTCTTGAGTTCATATTGCATTCCCTGAATGATATCATCAGGAGTGACCTTAGTTTTAACGTCTTCAACATCTTTTTTATACTGTTCTGGGTCAATTTTGGACTTAATGTCTTGATCTACAGGAGGTACAACGTTAACGTTTGAACTGTCAGCTGGAAAAGAACCGGGGTTTTGAGTAACATCTGGTGATGCATATGTACCAGATTGTCCGGAAATTGATGGTTGTCCACCTACCGAAATCTGACTCATGTTATATTCTTTGAAGAAGTCTTTATAGGTCATAAAGTATAAATATTACAAAAATATCAAATCACATCAGATATTGATATATATAAATGTATGAATATTGTACTTTCTTTTTTAAGATAACCGATTGATGGCATCAATAACTTTTTCCACCGATATATTACTACACATTGGAAATTTAGTATTATCAATATACGCATCGATATCACACCCTCCATGACGATTGCAATATAAACACGACAGTTGGGAATTTACATTGATTATATTACTATTGTTGTTATATAACCATTCCGACGTTTTCCATGATTGTTCTATTGACACAGTTTTTTTATTGAATGCTGCTGAAAACTGTAAACTGCTTGTGTTTGTAGTTACAACAATATCACTACAGTCTAATATTGCTATGAAATAAAACAAATCGGTACCAAATATATCAATCAAATTATTTTTTTTCAATTTAGAGTTCATGCCCAACCAAAATACCGTTCCAGTTCCATTATATTCATCTTGAATATTTTGTGCAATATTTATGGGAATACTACGATTTGATACTGTTGCTGTCGTATTCAAAACAATCCACGGTTTAGGAAAATGTCTTAAATAATTGTAGACACTACGTTTATATGCAGATGGATATGAGATATCGTAACTTAAATTGTTTCGATCAATAACCAATTCGTTATTTAGTTTACTATTAACAAACCTAATAAAAATATCAGTCCCATAATCGGTTGTTGCAATCTTTTGTCGATTTCCATTAAATTCAATTAACCATTCGACTTCATTTAAATCTATAGCGGCACTAGTATGTTCATATGTAACATTTGAAATATAATATTGGTATTCAACAAACTGTAATAACTTGTATGTGGTACTAAATGTGACTCTGTAATTATGCTGTGCCAAATGTTTTGCGATACATAAAGCTATAACTACATCACCTAAAGATCCGTGACGACGTATTTCAATAGTTTTCAATGGGTATATTCGTTTTGTTATATATATATATACGAATGAATTATATTTTTTCTTATAATGTTAATTACAATCCGAACTCAGATTTTTTGTCACGAAATTATATTAGTGCGTTTTGTGAGTCATTACGTCGAATTGAATTTAAAGATAAATTAATTTTATTTACAGAATCAACAGATAGATTAAAACCATTTGTTAAAGGACTGGATGCTACACTTGTACCAATTCAAGACATATACGAACGGTTTCATAACGATGATTATCCACTAATACCGGGCCTTCAAGATTACAGTATTGAACGATTACATACTAAAAACCTATATATTAAAGAAAATAAAATTGACATTAATGATAATCTTTTATTCATAGATAGTCGTGACGCAATATTTCAAACGGATCCATTTAACTCTACACCAACATCAAAATTGACTTTTGGCGAAGAATGTTTGCCATATATTAATGATTGGTCAGCTGCACAGTTTGAAATGTACAAATTCGATGAACCGTTATACAATTCTATAATGTCACATAAAGGATATGCTATCAATACCGGAGTTTTTATGGGATCAATAAAAAATTATTTGAACTTAATTGATGATGTTACCAAAGATCATCTGTATGTTAAAAGTAATATATCCCGTGTAATCACAAAAATACCCGTATGCGATCAAATTATTATCAATAAATTGTTGATAATCAACAAACTAACTTACTGTAACGTTCTACCGCATCAAAATAACTTTGTGATTAATTATCTACTAGACGGTTCATTTACATATGTTGATAACAAAGTCTGTGTGAATAATAAACCAGTTAGCATTGTACATCAATATGACCGTACTCCTGATATGTTGAAATTACTTCTTGACCAATACGCTGTATAATTTTAATGTTTCGTATGTTAAATCAATCATAGTATTTAGATTGAAATATTCTTTCGCAACCCGATTTTTATTAATCCTATATTTATCATCAATCAAACTATTTTCAATTGAATCGTAAAATTTATTATCTGGCTTTTCGTGATGTGCGTATACAATTTTTTCATCAATGCTATCTATAATTAGATCCAAAATAGATTGATATTTATTTCTTCCTATTCTTAATACAACTCCATCGTTGTGTATTACATTTAAAATACGTGGAATTGAAGCATGAGAATTACCATCATTAAATATACACACTTTAGAATCAAATACTTGATAAATAGTTTGAGTCCAAACATTAGTATTAACCCTATCATATACAGGCATAGACAACATAATCTCTTTCAAATTTGGTGAAAAAAATTCATCCCAACTTTTTGAATCAGGTGTATAGTTTAGAAATTTAATGTCAATCAGTTCCGGACATATTAATGTTGCCAACGCAAATTGTATTTTATAATAAGTAGTCCAATTGTTAATATTAATACCTTGAAATCCACTAATGCCATATCTTCCAAATACTATTTTTTTCTTTTCTGAAAAATTAGATTGTGTATTTGATATATTTTCAAACATAGTGGATACACAGTCATGATATATAAAGGGATTATGAATATTTTGTGATGGTTCATTACATATACAAAATACCGGAAGATTATAAAAATATGCAGGTAAAAGATCCGGTGGTGAAAGTAAAAATTCAATATCTAAATCTGGATACTTTTCTACAACTAATTTCAACAACATCATAACGTTATTTGAAATAAAACTCTCTTTGACTTCGCCAACAAATCTTACTTGGTTATCTTTAATTTTAAAGTGTGTAATAGCTAAGTTATTTTTATTTGCTATATCTTTGATATCTTCTATCGAGACATTAAAGTTAATTTTATTATAAAAATTATTGTATAACTCTATAAATTTTGTTTTCATATATGTATTTCTACGAACTGTTTAATTTTATCAAACTCTAAAGAATAATCATCATATGTAAGATATGCGTTATCTCTTACATACATACAATTCGGCGCAACTGTATTGTTAGTTTCCTGAATTGTGTTTATCTTCATACCTTCAGCCAACGAATACGGAAAACTTTGATTTCCTATAAAAAGTTTGGATCCATTTATAATGTGTGCTAATGTAATATATGACTTTGTTGGATAAAAGTCTATGTATCCATACTTTTTTATAAACAAGTTATATTCGTGTTGCGATCCAACGAATAACATCTTTTTCCCATAATCATTAACCAGATGTTTCCATGGAAATCCCTCACGTGGATATCTTTCCGTTTTATTTACTATTATTGGCTTATCATCAATAACTATCTTTTCTTTATAATTCAACCATTTAGTTTTATCAAAATCGGATGGTATATTTGGATTTAACATTTCACGATATAGTTGTGTTAATGTTTTCTTTCTGATAACTACAACATCATCTTCTGTGAACTTTTGGTTGCCCCAATCAATAAATATTTTTCTAAATTGATTTAGATCCACATCAATGTCATTAGGTTTAACGGGTGTACATCTAACATCAAAAATATAATCCTGACCCATCAACAATGAATTTATCATTTCAGCTTTGTGCAAGGTCATTGGAGATCGTATTTCCATGTTGTGATAATCACTTGATAAAATCAAAACACCTCCACCTAGTGATTTGATAAAAGGCAGAGAATAAATAATATCACCCAAATCACCGGAGTGATAAAACTTCTGCGTGTATAAAGATTTGGCGATTCCTATATTTTGTGTCGAGTAACTATGAAATCCAAATGATGAATCACACAGTTCATTTTCAACAGAAAACGAACGTGATACATCTTTAACAGCAAATTTAATACCTTGTTGAATCAGGTTATTTAAATTTTTTACGCAAATAAATTCATCTTCCGGTATAGATTCATCATATTCTAAGTCTTTTGTTTTATCTAAGAGTCGTTTAGATCGTAAAGAAAACCCACCGTTTCCACCGTACACACTATCAGATTTCCACCACCACGGTGCTCCAATATAATCATAGTCTAAAAAACTATCAGACCACTTATCGAAATTAATTATAAAACCATCCCACTGACTTATTAATACATGATGTGTATTAACATATTTATGAAGTTCATGTAATACAAATCGGCTATATTGTGAAGAAGACACAATAGAGTCTATTTTTACTAAATATGGTGATGTAATATCTTTAGATGTAAACAACTTGATGTTACGAATTCCGTTATTTTCATAAATTTTAATAATTTCAAGACATATTTCTGGATACATGTCGTCTACAAATACAAAAGTAACCTTGTCGTTTAATCGATCCAAGGTTTTAATCTCATGTTTTATTTGTCGATTTAATTTTGCCACAATGCTTGGCAAAATATCAAACATTTTCAAATTCATATAACCAGTTTTCTTTCAATCTTATAACAAACACTTAACAAAAGATTGGCAAATTTACTCACTTGTCTTGTCCAAAATCTAACTACTTTGTTATATGGTTTTATAACTAATTTATAAAGATTAGTAGATTCAAACTCTTTGTTCTTTTTAAGTTCTTCAATGAATCGTCTATCATTTTCTTTTCTTTTAGCGTTATCAGTGGCTTCAAACTTTACAAGGTTAATCTTGTTAATAACGCCGTCAACAAATTCAATTTCAAATTCAACCCAATAGTCATATGGTCCATCATTATAATTGTTATAATCATAGATACGTATGGTTCTGGTTGTTTTTACATGAGTCCACCAAACTTTGATTTCTTTTACAATACCAAACTTTTCTGACCATGTTTTACCATCCGGATTGCCTTCAGTATATTCACGTTCACATTCACGCAACCATAGTGTGCCATCTTCACGGATTTCATAACAATCTAAAGCATTATCTAAATCTTTGGTTTGAAATCCACATGGGTGAAATCCTTTAGTATCTTCTGGTAAAGGAAGAGGGTATTTACATACTATGTCATCATACATTCCCATAAACTAGTTAATAACTTTATCTGACTTATAATCCATAACATCTTCAAAAAATTTACAGAATGCTAGATAATCTTGTTTATCTGCATCATTCATATTTTTAGTATCCACATACTTTAGATAATCATAAATAATACTGTCATAATAACTTGGGATAGTAATAGTTTTGCCATCAAACTTCAAATCATCATGTTGAATAATGATTTTGTTGACTACCTTATCTTTCATGGTTAGTTCTATTTCCATAATTTATTCATCCCTTTGGATATGTCACTTCGTATTGAACATCAGTATACTTACCCATAAACATTCTGAATTGAGCCATTTCCAATGTAGGATAATAACTGGCTTGAATCACAATTTTGTTGGATTGTTCATTTTCGTAGTTAGCATATTTAAACCACTCTTTTGTAGCCCAAGTATCCCAGATATCTTTTAAAATTTGACGTTTATTCATATTTTGTTTTAGTTTCTAACATTTGAGAATCAAAGAATTTATTCTGCAATTTACGTTTACACTCAAAACGACTTAGATTATTTTTATCAATATCTTTTCCAAGTGAAACCTCGTTGCTAGCACGAATTTGATCTACCAATAAAAATGTTTTTTTATTTTCCCTATATAGGTCACGATATTCTTCGGAATTTATAATTTCTAAAATTTTACCAGATCCAAGTTGATCTTTCAATTCACTATAAAGTATATCAAAAGCCTTTTCACTAATTTTAATTTTACTTGCGTCTGCACAATTGTCTATCTTTACTTGAAAAATACTCAAAATATCAAACGCATAACCTTCATCAACACTTATTTTTACCATAATTTATGTGAATATATATTACGTTCCAATTGGACGTATAATTATTTTAATTTTATTTTTTTTAGCAAAATCATACACGACACCATCCTCGGTGTAAGGATAATAATTGCAATAAATAATAAACTCACGTTTATTGAAGCCCGTTTCCAAACGGTTATACCATAAACTTTTTCTAAATTTATTTGAGATTTTTTCTGTTAGTTTCATTTTCTCAAATCTGTTAAAAGTTTACTAATACATGCCATCAAAGCAATTTCTTTCAATGGAGGAATCAACAAACTACATTGATACATATACTCAGAGATAATAATCGTAGCTATTGCCTGCTTACCATTAGCATAATCATCAACCTTCTGATACAGCATAGAGAAATAATCATCATATACTTTGATACGCTGATCCACAACAAATTGTCGAATATCATTAAATGCATTTGGCTTACCAATACCATTCTTAATCATGTCCACCAACTTTTGATGTGTGTCAGTCTTCAACGAAGACTCCTTATTAACCTTCAACTTACCTTCAAAAGTAGATTGTTGTGCCACATTGATAATCTTACGAATATCCGGATAATATGTGTTTACTATATACGCCAAATCATCATTCTGATATTCAACATTTTCTGACTTAAGAATCTTAGTCAAATGTACCGCAACCGAAACCTTAGTCATCGGAGCAATCTCAAATGTCATACAACGTGATACAATGGGAAGAATCATCTTCTCATGATAGTTACATGTCAGAATAAACCTCGTAGACATACTAAACGTCTCCATAAGGTTACGAAGAGCCGCTTGTGCCTCTGGTGACATATAATCACACTCGTCCAGAATAATAATCTTCAGCGGTTTGATACCCACACATGATGCAAAACTCTTAATCTTGGTTCGAACATTCTCAACCTTATTTTCATCAGATGCGTTGATATACAATACATCACAGTTGATCTGTTTAGTCAACAGTTTAGCCAACGTTGTCTTTCCAGTACCAGCACCGCCATACAACATCAAATGTGGAATGTTCTGCTGGTCAATATAACTCTTAATTGTGGTTATGATGTTTTCATTTCCGATATAATCTTCAATAATTGTGGGTCGATACTTTTCAACCCACAAACTATGAACCTTCTTATCGTCGGTATGACTCACCTCTTCAAAAAAGGCATCCATATGAATTATTCGTTAGGTTGGACCGGACCAAAGTGATACGTAGCAGAAAATGTATCAGTATTAAATTCAACTGACGCCAATCCGGCTTCAGACACCTTCAACACAGCATTTTCACACTCGTTGTTTGCATCCAACACCGACTTGAAGAAATCAGCGTTGAAATTCAAAGGCTTTTCCAACTTAGCTGTTCCATCCTTGATAGGAACATCCAAAGTAACACGGTTACTATTGATTGAAGCATAGCCAAGAACCAACTGAACCTTCTTACTCTTCTTGTTCATCAACAATGTAAACTTACTCTCTTCAGAAAGAGCATCCTTCGCACTACGATACTTAGCGATAAATTCCTCTGTAAGATCAATTTCAAAATGATATGGAGGTGTAGACTTGAGACGAGAAGACTTGGGAATTACTGTCAATTCAGCGGTCATAAACTGAATTTCAGATGTTCCATCGGAGAATGAAAGAGATGTAACCCGTCCATCAGTTTCATTGACGGTCATGGTAATTTCTTCACCTAGAGCCTTCAACATCTTCTGCAACTTGTCAGTGTCATAAACACCGATCTCATATTCGGCGTTCAATTCTTCAACGTTCTTCCAAGTAACGTCATAAATCAAACTCTTATCGTTAGTAATAGCACTCAAACTGAGTTGCTTGTTTTTAGCGGAAACGTTCCACTTGACTGATGGTACCTCTCCATTAAGAGAGTATTTGTTAATGAATTTTTGTAGATTTGTCTTTGTCATAACTTTTTAATTGTTCCTCACACTATATTCTACCTACCTTGATTTGTCCACTTAATTTATCCAGTATTCTTCCTCAAACTGTTCTGGAAATTCTTTTACAAAGTCAGTACATACTGCGTGGCATTTTGTAAGATCTCCCACCCATGAGTGTTCTGGCAAAACACACACACTTTCAGGATATAATTGCTTGCCAGGATACGTCCATATAAATCTCTTGCTGGTTAAAACCCAATCTTCAGTGGTATGCCAAAATACATTTACTGTATAGTCTTGTACCAACAAATTAAATGCATCACCATTTTTGGCATGTAACCAAAATCTTCGATCTGTTAGAAAATCATATTTTACTTGATACGTTGGACTATCGTGTCCCAAATACCACTTTTCATCAGTATACCACACGTCAATTTCAACATCATAATCCAATTTTAATGCTTTTTTAATATAATCGGGATGATTTTCTTTGTCTGAATTTGGACCACTTAGATTGCCTCTATGAGAGATGTATTTCATACACAATTCGTTTTACTTAAAAGTTCAAATTTGTTTTACTTAATAGTTCATCCACATTTTTAATATTTCTAAAAAGAACATCAAATGTATGACTATTAAAATTTATAACATATGGTGCTAAATTCTCAACGTCAATTAATTCTAAATTTTCTTTCATTATAGATCTGTATTGATCACTGATGTAACCATGAATTACCATATCATTTCTCGCACCGTCAACATAAAAATATGAGTTTCCATTGATTTTATTTATTTTAATGTTTTTATATTTAAGATATGAAATGAACAATAAAACTTCAGCACACATTCGTATATCATTGTCTTGATATATAAAATCTTCAGCTAATATACTACTATAAGCTGTTTTGTATATAGAAAAAACCAATTCTTTAGTTCCAGCAATAATATTATCACATGGATGATATGGAAATTCTGGATTTACAGTAATATTACTACACAAATATTTATCATTTATATTTGATCTTACTTTATTTACAAGATATTGAATATTTGAATAACAATGATTTGTTCTAACTTTTACAACATATTGAGTATCACACTGACGCAATCCATTTAATACTGAGTTGATATGAAGATAGATATTCTGATGATTGTATATATTGGTAACATCTATATCCGATTCACATATTATTTTATCATAATGATTTGCATGTTGTGAAACATGGTCCATATATTTTTTATTGGTCGATAATATGACTTTACCAAATCGTTTTAATTCGGCACACATAGGAATGTGCGTTTCATCATAATTTCCATGAATTATAAATGTAAAATCACCGAACATATTATAATATTTTTATTGGAAATATCGTTATGTTAAACATTATTGAGTTTATCATTACAATATACAGTCCAAAATCTTCTGTTGTATCTATCTAGTTTTCTCGAATTAGAGTCTACCCAATCATAACAATGTAGATCTCCATTAAATGATGCACTACAATTTTTTTCATATTTACAATTATGAATTTGAAATATGTTTTCTACGAAACTTGTTGAGGGATTACCACCAATATTAGTTAATGATTGATCACTTCCATTTTCATTCGTAAAAAATATTTCATTATATTTTGAATCAAATATAACTGATTCAAAAAACATTATGTTACAATTATTTATACAATTAACCAAATGTTGCGTATGACATTTTTCCAAATGATAAAACAATCCAAAGTTGATTATAATATCCCACTTTCCAAATATCCATTCATTCACATCTAAATTAGATACAATTACAGGAAGATTTGGATAGTCATCATTTATTTTTTTAACATTTTCTTTACGACCTTCGACACTAAGAACATTTGCGCCACACTTTTCTATAAAATAATTTCCTATATAACCATTATGTGATCCTAATTCTAAAATCTTTTTATTCTCAAAAAAGGAATGTCCGTATGTATCAATTAAAAATTTGATACGATTATTTTGCCAATCACTGTGATATTCAGTATTTTTCATAATTTTTTAAAAAGTGTTCCAAATCTTCTGGCGTTCCTAGTCCCCACATCTTTTCAATATTAAATGTTCGAATCTTTTTACCGTCAGCAATAGCTTCATTGAATACTGGACACACATAAAACTCATTATTAACGCGAATATTCTTGTCAATCATTTGTTCCGTATACTTAACGTAGTCACTACCACGTCTCCAATAGTATATGCCTACCGTTGCCACGTCACTTATAGGACGTTTTTCAGCAACTTCAGTTACATATCCTAATTCATTGATTTTTGCATAACTCCACTTGGGGTGTGTAGATTTAAACGTAAGAATATTACCATCTAAATCCCCAGTGGTAGATGTATAAATAAACTCTTCGTTATTCCATTCAACAAATTGATCACTATTGGCAATAATCAAAGGTTCGTCTGTGTCAATATATTGTTTTGCCAATAATGTCGTACAAGCAGCACCTTCGGTAATTCCTTCAATCTGAACAATTTCATTATTTGGACAGAAATTATCAAGTGTATCTTTAAGGTTATACTTTTCAAAGTGACTCTTTTGAACAATAAAGATATACTTTGCATCAACGTTCAAATTATCAACAACCCATTGAATCATAGGTTTTCCACGAACATCAATTAGTGGCTTTGGAAATGTATATCCTGCCTTTTCAAATCGACTGCCTGCGCCTGCCATTGGTATTAAAACATTCATTTTTCCTCCTTGCCATTTAGGTCTTTTAATATTTTTATTGATACAATCTATATGTTTCGTAATATTTTCATACGTTACATCTGTTGGATTATTTACTCCCAGTAAATAAGCACCACTATTATTCGCAGCATTACGTCCAATAACGCTGTCTTCTAAAATAAGAGTTTCTTTTGGTGTTACGCCAGCATTAATCATTGCCCGTAGATAAATTTCCGGATGGGGTTTTGGATATTTTACGTCTTCATTTGATAGGTAAAAATCTACATATTCCAATACTCCCAATTTCAAAAGTGTAATCTTAACACTATCACGAATGCTATTACTAGCAACAGCAATTGTATAACGATGTTCATTTTTTAACTTTTTAAGAACTTCAACGAGTCTATTATCAGATGATAACTCTTTCAACATTTGATAAGTATATGCTTGTTTACGTTGCCATATACATTGAAACTCCATTCCAGATAATCCCTTCTCACGACCAAGTAAATCCAATTTCTTATGAGTACTCAATCCATCGTATTTGGAAAGATGTTCGTCATATGATATCTCATATTTAGGATCAACATCACGTAGTGCTTTATTTAAAGCATCATAGTGAAGTTTTTTAGTTTCAACCAAAACGCCATCCAAATCAAAAACAATTAATTTTATCATAAAATAGATTTATCAATAACAATATTCGAAATGATAAAACTTTAAAATAGGATTATTATCATCACCTTTTCGGTAAATAATTAGTGGTGAATTTGGTTTTATAGTTTTTATATTATTTAATTCAAACTGTTTTTTTAACAATATATGTGATATACAAGATCCGGTCATTAAACATAAATTTATTATATCGTCATATGTATTACAAAATGTTTCAAATGGTCGTTGTTTTGCAATACATAAATTATCATCGATCCAACCTTCTCCACATCCATAAAATTTATCATCTTTTACCAAAATGTGATCTACATGAACTATAATTGATGAATCATTCAACGTAGTAAGTTGATGTATATCAATAGGATCACAACATGTTACATCGGGTCTTAATCGAATGTACAAATCATGTTCAATATTATTAACACGTTCATATTCCTTTACAAATTTATACGCACGTTTTAACTTATACATCCAATATAGTGTATTAGACACTTTATTTTCTACAGAGTGACCAAATAACTTTACAAGAGTTTCATACGGAACCATGTCCTTTATCAATCCAGATGTATAATCAGTAAACGTTTCGGTATCAAAAACTTTTACATATGGTTGATATGCTCTTAACAACATGTCTTGATCACGATGATTCCATATGGACATGAAAATATTTACAGTGTGTCCGTTATAAATTAATGGATTAATTATATTGTTATAATTTTCCATAACTGATTGTTCAAACAAATCTATTCTTCCCGAAATGATAATTGCTATATTCATAATTAAAATTCAAAAAACGCAGATGCAGCTTTCCAGTTTGAATTAGGATATTCCCAGTTCAAGACTTTATAGAAATCAACAAGTTTACTCTTCAACTCTTGTTCATACATAGTATCACGATCCATATATTTTGTAATAATATCCATAATTTGTTGAGGATCAGTTCCATCTGCTTTCATCGCCAAACATTCAATTCCATATTCATTCTGTTTAAGATATACCCACTTAATTTTCTGACCATGAAATATCGGAGGAATAATCTTGGTCAAATTAAACTGTGCCAACAAATCGTTGTAATACAACGCTGCCTTAACTTGGGCAGGAGTTCCAGAAACAATCTGAAATGGTTGACGACTCTTTGGATTATAATCAGCTTTAGTCTTTTCGCTCTTGAACTTCACACTTGTATTTTTAGCAAGTTCAATCACTCCAAAGTTCTTCATATCTTCTGTAAACTGAAGAATATTGTTGTTGATAGTTTCTTGATCAACGTTTTTCAACAAATCAATCAAGAATTGTTTCATGAAAGTTCTAAACTTGGCAGGAAAGGATGTTCTCACCACGTCAATTCCCTTGACCTCAAGTTCATCACATTCAACCCCACCCTTATTAATAATGAACTGACAATAACGTTTCTTAGCCAACCAAAACGACGACTTGGCGATTACTTCTTGTTTTGCATCAAAACGATGTTGTTTTACGTTAAATAATCGAAGAGCCATAATATCAAACATTTGGTTAACATATGTTTGAGCTTCTGCAGTAACTTTCAGAATAGCTTCGGTCATTTGTTTTTCGTCATTTACATCAATGTCAGGCATCGTTTTCTTAATAATAGGCAAAGCACTAGTAAAACAAGAATCGGTATCAACGTAAATAACATAATCCTTACCTTTTGCTTCATCACCAAGAACATTCTTATAATATTGGTTGATGGCCATATTTGCAGTCTTAATGATACTGACACCACTCAATGTTACTGCTTCAGCATTATCCTTATCATAAAATCGAAATACTGGCAGACCCAAACAACCATAAATGGAGTTTAGCAAAATCTTTTGAACTTTCTGACGTTGATCATAAAACTCATACAATTCCCATTCCTTTGCATCAGCGTGCTTCTTGGCCAACTTACGCATTTCTTTACGTTCATTAAACCACTTGATCAAAATACTAGGAATCGTACCTTCTTGTCCGTCTCCTTTTGGAAGTTTATAGACAGCTCCATTACTAGCGACACTAAGATTATTTTGAATCAACATGTCACTGAATTCTTGTGATGAATACTTTTGTCCGCTTAATACTACATCTGTCAACTTGCCACGAACAAAGTCTTCTGCATTCCAGTTTTCAACTTTAGCTATTTTAGTTTCAGGACTAATGTTAAGACTAATAATGATATTCGGATACATTGATGTAAGATCCAAATCAAACACCCAATCATACCTACCAGGCACAGGAGGTTTAACAAACGCACCTTCAAATCCTTCTTCTCCGTCTTCCAATTGTTGTTCATATTCTTCACGTCCATCTAATGGTTTATTCGGAGCAACACGTCCTTGACGACGCAAATACATCAATATGGCACCTTCAAGGTATCGTGATGAAGTTCCAAATTGTTCATAACCAACATGCCCGGTGTGACAGATACGACGAGCAAGATCAATGAATTGTAACTTCTTATCAAGAGCAACCACAATCTTAACGTCATTAAGGTTGTATTCAATATACTTTTGAATGTCATCACGATACAAATCATTAAGGCTTCCGGTATAAGTGATCTTGTCGATATTGACCACCTTCTTACCGATAGCACCAAGAGTATAACTTGGTTCATTTTTTCCACTAAACTTCTGATACAATGTAATATAGTCCATACATGAAATACCAGCTAAAACCATTCGTTTTGCAAAGTTATTATAATAACATTCCCGAATCGGACTCAATCTTTTAGCAAAATTGGCACCCATCACTCTCTTGATACGATTATACAGATATGGAACGTCGAACCCATCAATATTCCATCCAGTAATAATCGTGGGTTGGATTTCCTCCCACTTATTCATAAAATGACTAATTAATGATTCCTCATTGTCAAAACTTTGAATACTTGTATCTGTTGTTTCACTGTCTTGAAGTTTGCCATCTTTATCCAAAATAAACGCCGTGTACTTGGATGTAGCACTATCGTACAAAGCAATAGCGGTGAGTTCCTTATCACCCTCCTCAATAACGGGAAATCCACCTTCGGAACTAACCTCAATGTCAAAAAAGACAATACGATGTCCTTTGGACGGTTCATCACTGTTTTCGTACGCGTCAATCAACACCCGTGTTTCGGGAGGAACATCACCTTCAAAGATTGAAGGATCATTACGGTTAAAGTTTATAACCTTTTCTAGTTCATCACCGTAAACAGAACGATAACGTCCACCAGACTTCTTACGATACGCATACTTAGGAACTGGAAATGTAACATGTCCCTTCTGGTCATCCCAAAGGTGGACGGTTTCAGTTTTCTTGTCGATATAAATATTTTGATAAATAAATCCTCCTTATTTTAGGTGTTAAATTATTCTCTAAGAATTATAAACTCACAGTGTAAAAAGTCAATAATTTCTTTTTTTCTATTTTCATCATGTTCAATTCTATTTCTGTGCCAATGATTATTTTCATAATATTCTATTACAACATTCTTTTCTTTATCATACCCATCTAACCAATACCCCAACTCTTTAATATAAAATTCACCACCATTTAAAGCATGTTGAAAATTATAACCGTTCTGTTTACCATATTCATCTATTAATTTGCATGCTATAGGATTAAAATTTGGTCGCATCTTTTTTCCGCATAACTTTAATTTTTCATTTACAACTTTTATACATGATAAACGTATTCTTTTTTTGTGTTCTATTGATTTCGGTATATGTTTACCATAATGGGGATTATTTTTTCCAGATTTAGAAACAGAGTATTTTTTGCGAGATTCTAATGTTCTAATTTTTCCTCGAAGTTTACTATTTCTCTTTTCTTTCTCTTCTTCTGTATGAATACGTCCTTTTACGGGAGAATTTTCTCCGATTTTAGAACATTTTATACATAAACTATTATTTTTAATACTTGAAATTAGTTTGTATTTCGTTTTGTAATAAACTTCACAATTACAACATGGACATTTTTTGAAAAAATTTGAAATATTTGTTTTATTTTTATAAAACCTCCAACACATTTTACATTTTGTATTTTTTATAATTGCTGTTTTTAACTTATATTTATCTGAATAAAAAATTAAATGATTACATTTCGGACAATTTTTCTTCCATTGATTTCCAGTATCGTTGCATTCTTTTTTGTAAAAGTTTTGATTTATGTTTTTCGTAATATCGTTTATCTCGGATGCGTTTTTGTTCTCGTAATTCATCTTGTGTTCTATTGGCTTTTTTTCGTCCCATGGGTTTATCACGTTAATATATATTACGACGGAACATAAAACGACTGAACATTTTATTTGATATAACCCAACTTTGACTTCAAACTTTCATAGATGGAAAGGTGTTCTTCCTTAATAGCAGTTTGTGTTGACAATACCCGTTCTGTCAACCAATGACGATTAATTGATGGAAACAAAGATGGTTCTAATTCTATGCCATATATTGCGGGTCTATCAATTTTATTTACGATATACCACAACATTGACGTTTCATCATCATTAAGTGAGTACAATTCTTCCAATGTCATTTTATAACTTTATTCTAAGATGGTCGAAATGTCAATTAATTTTAATACCACGGATGGTTTTATCTATTATACAAAATCTAACATTTTTAGAAGCATCAACAACCGAATTTACACCTAATAGATATGATTCAGCATCACCATTTACAGTTTCTTTAATTGAAAAAATATTGCCATGTCTCATAGTTTCAACACCACGACCTTGAAACTTTGGAGCAGGAACAATTACCACGGTTTGACCAGCTTTAACATTTTCTTTTCGTTTGGAAGAATTGTCTAAAATAACAGCGGATCCATCAAGAATAATAATAACGGTGGTTCGATCATCAGCCTGTATTACAAATTTACCTTTTGACAATATTATTGATGCAAGTTTAGTATTAATATTATCAATAGATTCAGAATTACCTTCTTGATTGGAATAAACATCAAGTTCACCTTCAATTAACGATACCGATTTGGAATAGGTTTCATACTTGGCCTTTTCGGGCAATGAATTTGTATTAATGAAACTTTGATCAAAGTTATCAACGGTAATATGAGTTGATTCTTTAATTTTAACAAAGACATCATTTGAAAATGCCACAGTTACATCCGAATTTGTTGATGTTTTAAATGCATAGTTTTGACCGTTGACCATAAAGGTTTGTCCAATGGTCGGCGCATTCGTTGAAAGTACATTATTTGTCACATTTTCTAAAACAACATCACCTGTTGTTTTTTGAACATAAAAAACACCATTAGCATAAACATTAAAGCCAAACAAGAGCGTGAATATTATATTTTTCATAAAGTTATAAGATATAGACTTTGAATAGATTGTCTGATACTATATAAGTATGTCTGAGATTATAGAAGAAAAAAATAAAAAAACCGTAAGCTTTTCACAATATTCTGGGTGGTTCAAGTGTCCACACAGTTGGTATCTGAATTATTTAAAGGGTTTACGGGTATATGAAGCAAGTTTAAGTACTTGTTTTGGCACCGCAATTCATAATACAATTCAAGAGTATATCAAATCACTTTATACAGAAGGGCCTGAAATCTCTGATAAAATTGATTTGATTAAAAAGTTTCGTGACGAATTTAATCAAATTCTGGCCGAAGAAAAACATACTATCAAAGATCCATTTACAGATGATGATATTACTGAATTTCTATTTGACGGTGAAGATATCTTGAAAACGTTTAGTAGTTCCGCAAATCGAATCAAGTATTTCCCCAGTAGAAAATATGAATTCATTGGGGTTGAACTTCCATTGGATGTTCCTATCAAGAATAATATTCGGTTTATTGCGTATGTTGATTTGATTCTACGTGACAAAACCACCGGCAAATATAAAATTTGGGATTTTAAAACAAGTGCAATGGGTTGGAACAAATATCAAACCGCAGATGAAAGCAAATATTCTCAATTGTTGTTATATAAGGCATTTTACTCAAAACAGTTTAATGTTCCTCTTGATGCAATTGATGTTGAGTTCTTCATTTTGAAACGCAAGTTGTATGAAAATTCAAATTTTCCACAAAGTCGAATTCAAATATTTGAACCATCAAACTCCAAAAATTATGTTGCCAAATCATTAGTGACATTTACATCGTTTATCGACGAATGTTTTACCTCTGAAGGAACATATAAGGAAGATGGTTATTATCCAAAGGTTCCGGGTAAGGCAAAGAAAAATTGTAAGTATTGTACTCATTACAAAACCAATTGTGACGCTAAAGAAACTAAAGACGAAAACGAAGACAATTAAAAATAAAGTTTTTTGTTTTGTATATATACGTATATACAAAACTATGTCAAAAGTACTAACTAGCGTTAAAGTTGATAATGACGCTTACATTAAATTTAAAGAATTAAATATAAACCAAAAATTTAATTTTCAAGAGTTGGTAAATCGTTCGTTATATTTGTATCTTCAAGATGATTCTTTTAGAAACACAGTATATAACTATAACATTTCTTCGTTATCACAAGAAAGTCAAAAAACGATACTACCAAGTATAAAACGTACAACCGATTAAATTTATTAAAAGTTATGGCAAAAAAGAAAATTTTATTATTGAGCGATGATATGCGTATGCATAGTGGTGTATCTACTATGAGTCGTGAATTGATCATGGGAACTATTCACCATTATGATTGGGTACAAATCGCAGGGGCAGTAAATCACCCGGATCAAGGTAAATCAATTAACGCAAGTGAGGAAATGCAAAAAAGTACAAACGTCAAAGATGCATCTCTTGTTTTGTATCCAGTAGCCGGTTATGGTAATGAAGATTTTCTATACGCTGTTATGGCACGTGAAAATCCCGATGCAATAATGCATTTTACCGATCCACGTTATTGGACATGGTTGTATGCGATTGAACGTGAAATTAGAAAGAAGATTCCTCTTACATATTTAAACATCTGGGATGATCTACCATATCCTATGTGGAATAAACCATTTTATGAAAGTTGTGATACATTATTTAGCATTAGCAAACAAACATACAATATTAACAAGTGGGTATTAGGACCAAACAATTGTACCACAATTTATGGTGATCTAGATAACAACGGTAATATCATAAAGGAGAACGCTTAATATGTCAGTTAAAGGAAAAACACTTTTACATTATGTACCTCATGGAATTAATAGTCAGGTATTCAAACCCATTGAAAAAACAGATAAAATCTTTTCAGAAGGTGTAAAGAAATTCTTTAAGGGTAATGAATATAACTACATTATATTTTTTAATAGTCGTAATGTCAAACGCAAACAAGTATCAAATGTAATTTTGGCATATCGTATATTCTGCGATAGTCTTCCAAAAGAAGAGTCTAAAAAAGTTTGTTTGGTTCTTCATACAGAAGTTATTGGTCAAGCTGGACATGGTACAGATCTTCCAGCGGTTAAAGAATCACTTTGTTACGATTATGATGTTTATTTTTCAAACCAAAAAATTAGTTCAAATGACATGAACTTAATGTACAATATGGCAGATGTTACAATTAATGTTTCAAGTAATGAGGGATTTGGTCTGAGTATTGCAGAATCAATTATGGCGGGAACACCTGTAATTGTTAATGTAACAGGTGGACTTCAAGATCAAATCGGTCAAATGGATGATGATGGAAACCCAGTAGAATTTACTAAGGAATTTGCTACCAATAACATTGGAAAGTATAAGAAGCATGGTGTTTGGGCAAAGCCAATTTGGCCAAAGGTATTGGATACTCATGGAAGTAATCAAACTCCATATATTTTTGACGACATGGTAGATTGTCGTGATATCGCTGAAGCAATGATGTATTGGTATCTAATCCCAAATGAAGAACGTATACGACGTGGTGAAGAAGGTCGTAAATGGGCCATGAACGAAGGTGGATTAAATTCAAAACATATGTGTAATGAATTGATTAAAGCAATGGACTATACATTACAAAACTTTATTCCATGTAATCCATTTAGTATTCATACCACTAAAGAATACGTTGGACACTCACAACCTGATAATTGTATGGGAGTTAATTTTGGAAAAATAGATATTGAAAAAGTAAAAAAGGAAATAGAATGAATATAAAAAAACTATCTGATAAAGCGGTTATTCCTAACAAAGGAAGCGTTGGTGCTGCTGGTTATGATTTGTACACTACAGAATCATACGAACTAAAGCCGGGTGAACGTAAGGCTTTTAAGACCGATATTGCATTGGCTATTCCAGAAGGTTTTTATGGTCGAGTCGCACCTCGTAGTGGACTTGCTGTGAAATATGGTATTGACGTTCTCGCAGGAGTTATTGATAGTGACTATCGTGGAGAAATACTAGTTGCCCTTATCAATCTAGGTGATAAACCCGTTAAATTACCAATTATTAAGGATGATAAAGAAACCGCTATTGCTCAAATTATTATAGAAGGATGTGGCACCGCAGTAGGAGGTTTTATCGAGGTTGATGATTTGAATTCGACTCAACGTGGTGTTGGTGGATTTGGAAGTACTGACATAAACAAGTCAACTACAACACCAACTACATCAGGAAAAACTATTGAAGATTTGCTTAAAATAAAAGAAGCAAATTTTGATACTAACATTAAAAAATATAGTGAAGTGATTAAAGAAAGAGACAACAAACTTTTTGGAAATTAATATGAGTAAACCGTTATGTGTTATACAAGGACCAGTCTTTAGTCGAAGTGGCTACGGTGACTGGGCAAAAGATGTTGCTAAAAGTATTCTTCGTTACGATAAGTACGATTTAAGAATTGCAAACACCAAGTGGGGTGCAAATCCCGTGAAACGTTTTCAAGATGATTTGGATTATAACGATCCACTCAACCTTGCGTTATTTGATAAGATGTTGAAAGAACCTATTAACCGTCAACCAGATCTGTTTATTCAAATATCAATTCCAAATGAGTTTAAACCTATTGGCAAGTACAATATTGGAATGACGGCTGGAATTGAAACCACGGCAGCTGCAGGAGAATGGATTGAAGGTCTAAACAAAATGGACATGAACATTGTTACATCTCGTCATTCCAAGAAGGTATTTGATGATGCAGACTATACTAAGGAATATAAAGACGGAAGTGGACGTAAAGAACAACTACGTAACCTAAAACCCATGGAAGTGTGTTTCTGGGGAGCCAATACCGATCTATATAAAATTACGAATGAAAAGGTTCAATCGGTTGAACAAATTATGTCAACAATTCCAGAGTCATTTGCATTTTTGTTTGTTGGTCAATGGACACATTCAAATCCATATCATGACCGCAAAGATATTGGCAACTTGATTAAAACCTTTATTAATGTATTTAAAGATCGTATTCAAAAACCATGTTTGATCTTAAAAACAAGTGGTGTTAATTATTCCAAGATAGATAAAAATGAAATATTAAATAAAATCAAATCAATTGAATCACAAATTAAAGGTGATAAGCCTAACATATATTTGATTCATGGAGAACTTACTGACACTGAAATGAATGCACTTTTCAATCATGAAAAAGTGAAGTGTCATATAAATTTTACACACGGTGAAGGATTTGGGCATCCTCTGTTGTTAGCCTCGCTCAGTGGTAAACCAATTCTTGCATCTGATTGGAGTGGACATTTGGATTTCTTGAATTCCAATAAAGAATGTTTATTGCCGGGTAAAGTTGATACAATCAATCCGGCATCTGTAAATCAATGGTTAATCAAAGAATCAGCATGGTTTACAGTATCATATAGTTTGGCAGAAGAACGTATGAAACAGATTTATTTTAGTCTGAATCACAAAACGAAAACAAACGCATTGGAACTTGCTAAACGAAATGCTGAATCTTTTTCTACACAATCTATGGATAAAGTACTACATGGAATTCTTGACAAATACGTTCCTCAATTTGCAATTGAACAAAAAATTGTGATTCCACAATTAAAACTTCCATCACTTCCACCAGTTTCTAAGATATCGGTATGATACCATTTATATCTTATTTAGTTACATGTCATAATGAGGGTGCACAATTGCGCACCCTTTTATCTCTATTATTAAAGTACTCAGACGGAAATCAAATTGTAGTATTAGATGATTATTCTACCGATCCAATTACTTTAGAAGTATTACATGAATATCAATCAGTAGTTGGTGTTAAATTGGTTGCACACCATCTCAATAAAGATTATGGTGCACACAAAACTTATGGAACACGACAATGTGATGGTGAATATGTATTTCAAATAGATGCAGATGAACTTCCTAATGAAATATTGTTAGTAAACTTATACACATTATTAAAATCAAATCCATCATGTGAAATGTTTTGGGTTCCTAGAGTTAATGCATTTTATGGAGTTACTCAAGAAGATGTTAGAAATTACGGATGGCGAGTTGATGACAATGGTCGTATTAATTGGCCAGACTATCAATCACGTATTTACAAAAACTTACCTAATATTAAGTGGGATCGTAAATTACATGAAACAATTGTAGGATTTAAAGAATTTACTCGTATTCCGGCGATAGAAGAGTTGTCATTGTTTCATAATAAAACAATTAAAAAACAGAGAGAAGATAATAAACGATATAATAATGAATTCTCAACAGAAGACAATTATAGAGCAACATGATCACAATAACTATTGGAACGAATGGACGGTTTGGTAATCAAATGTTTCAATACGCATCATTAATGGGTATTGCAACTAAACAAAACTGTTTATATGGAATTAACTACTATAATGGTAATAAAATTTCATGGAATAATTTTACAGACGACGAAGAAATCAATAAAAATACATTGGTTTTAACAAAGCCATTTCAATTGTCGGCCTTACATTGTGATGAAAATTATAATATTATCAATGAAGAATATTCTAACTATCATTTTATTCCCAAATTTTTTAACACGGGAGATAATGTACATTTAAATGGATACTTTCAAACGGAAAAGTATTTTAAACACATTGAATCATCGGTACGTTCAGAATTCACGTTTAGACCAGAAATCATTAATACTGCAAAGTCATATCTCAAGGATAAACAAGAATATGAAACGGTTGCAATCCATGTTCGTCGAGGCGATTATTTAAAATATAAACATCACGGCACATGTGATTTAAACTATTATACAAATGCATTAAGTCATTTCACGGATAAATCGTACAATTTCATTGTTGTATCTGATGATATTGAATGGGCAAAGTCTACATTTGTAGGAAGTGATAACTTTTTTATATCAGAATCTCACAATCAGTTTGTTGATATGTGTCTTATGACACTATGTAATCATAATATTATTGCTAACAGTACATTTAGTTGGTGGGGTGCGTGGTTAAATGTAAATACAAATAAAAAAGTTATTGCTCCATCACGATGGTTTGGTCCAAATGTTCCGTTAAACACAAAAGATTTATATGTTCCCGGTTGGATTGTAATATGAAAATTCCGAAAGAAATTCAAACAATACAAAAAGCGAAAACAATCACAGATGGTTTAATTCCATTACAAGATTGTACATTTATTATACCCGTTTGTATTGAAAGTGAAGACCGAAAGAAAAACTTCACTATTGTATATGAATATTTACGTCGTAATTTTGAAACAAATATCATCGTATATGAATGTTCAAAAGAAGCGGTTATACCATCGGTAATCAAAGATGACGTAACATACATTCATCAAAACGTACCAGATAACTCGTTTCATAGAACAAGATACTTAAACCGAATGTTATCGTTATCAAACACAACAATAACAGTTAATTATGATGCAGATGTAATTCTTCCAATAGAATCATATCTACAAGCGTACAAAAAGATCATCCGACAAAATCATGATTTAGTTTATCCATTTGCAATAGGCAAGTTTCAAAAGAAAGTTAACACATCTGGTAGAGAAAAGTTATTAAACCAAGGGTCACTTGTGGAACTTACCTCTCACGATTATTCGGATTGTATTGCGGAATACGGTCACTGTCAGTTCTTTAATACTTCCACATATAAAAAGTATGGTTGGGAAAATGAACATTTTATCTCATATGGTCCAGAAGATCGTGAACGATATGAACGATTCATAAAATTTGATACTATGGTTACCCATCTTGATAAAGGATTTGTATATCATGTTGAACATTGTCGTGGATCTGATTCCAGCGACAAAAACCCATACTTTAAATCTAACAACGATTTATATAAACAACTGAGTGATATGAATCAAGATCAGTTAAATACCTATTATACAGATGTCAAGTATCTGACCAATTATTAAGTTATGAAAATTGCCGTTATTACGTTGGCTACAAACAAATATAAAACGTTTCTACACCCATTGTGGACTTCTATCCAAAAATATTTTATTCCACATGTTCAAAAAGACTTTTACTTCTTTACTGATGGAAAATTAAACTGGTTTGATGATTCTATAAAGTGGTACAAGATCAATCATGAACCATGGCCATATATTACTCTCAAACGATTTGAATTTATATCCGAATGTTTAAAAGAGTTGTCTCAATATGATTATATTTTCTATATTGATAGTGATATGGAATTTGTAGATACATTGAGTAATTTTGATGTTGGACAAAAGAAGTATTTTGCGGTTTGTCATCCGTCTGTGGTTTTAAATCAAAAGTTCTGGCCAGTCGAGACTAATGTTAATTCAACCGCATATATTCCAGAAAAACATAATTGTGTATACGTTCAAGGATGTGTATGGGGTGCAAAAGGAAGTCACATCGAATATATGGTCAATTTAATGAAGAATAACATCAGTACGGATCTTCAAAACAATATCATTGCAGTATGGCATGATGAATCTCACCTAAACAAATTTATAGTTGATCATCGAACCGATACGGCTATTTTAAGTCCTAGTATGTCATATCCAGAACATTGGGATTTGCCTGTTAACAAACTAATGGTTCATAAAGATAAAAATATGGTGGAATATCCACGATTTAAAGGAGCGTCACTCACATGAAAATAGTTATTTGGGGTCATCCTCTTTATTCACATACTCATTCGTATGTTCATTCTTCATACTACAAAGCAGCGTCTCATATGGGTCACGAAGTACATTGGTTTCATGACAAAGATTATCCCAAAGATTTTGACTATTCCAATTGTATTTTTATCACTGAAGGATTTGCTGATCAGAACATTCCTCTAAATAATACAAGTACATACTTTGTGATGTATTGTCCGTCTCCAAAGAAGTATTTAGATGCAGGTGTTAAACGATATATTGATGTTAGATGTGTAGCAAAAAATCACAAAGATCACATTCATGAATATTCAGTTGACAAAAATACAACTCAAAAAGTTGGACCATCATGTTATTTTATTCCAAAAACCAACGACAAAGTACGTATCAAAAACGATTATGTTGATTATACCATTGATGATTTTGACAAATTTTATTTGAGTTGGGCAACAAATCTATTACCACAAGAATTTAATCTTGATGATGTTTATCTCCCTAGAGAAAACGCAATTTATTTCTGCGGAAGTCTTTCAAATTCAGGCGTATGTGAAAATATGAGTAATTGGTTTCCATTTATACAACAATGTAAACACAATAACATTACGTTCTATCACAACGATCCATGGAAAAATCCAATATCAGACGACAAAGTAAAAGAACTTGTTCAAAAATCATTGTTGGGTATCGATATTCGTGGACCGGAACACGTTAAGACCGGCATAATTACGTGCAGAATATTCAAAAACGTCAGTTATGGACATATTGGATTAACTAATTCTCAAGAAATATACAATGAAATGGAAGGAAATTGTTTATACAATTCCGATCCTACCGAACTTTTTAGTATAGGTATGCAAAATCGTAAAAATTATGATTTTATCAAAAAATCAATGTTGTACGTAAAAGAAAATCATACATATATAAACAGAATCAATAGTTTATTTTCAATTTTATAAGTTATGTTTAAATCAGACGCATTTCAAGATCAATTTGTACACAAAATTCTAAACGGAAAACGTAATGGTTATTTCTTAGATATTGGAAGTTGTAGTGCAATTAAATCCAACAATACATACTTCTTTGAGTCTCTTGGATGGAAAGGTATTTGTGTAGAAATTAACCCATCATACACACAAAGTTATGTTTCGAGAGCATGTAAATTTATCAATCAAGACGCATTGAAGATAAACTACAAAAATGTTTTTGAACAAGAAAATTTTCCAAAAACAATTGATTATTTGTCTTTAGATATTGATGAATTAAGTTTGGACGCTCTTTTGATTCTTCCCCACAACGATTATACTTTTAATGTAATTACTATAGAACACGATTTTTATATATATGGGGATAAATATAAAAAGAGACAACGAGAATTTCTATTGTCTAAGGGATATCATTTGGTTGGATCCAACGTAAAAGTTCCAAGAGGTAAAAATGGTAGAAAAGAAGAAAATGTTGGATTTGAAGATTGGTGGATACATCCATCTCTTGAAAAAAATCATTATTATTTTGATAATTTATTTCCTGAGGATATTATTTCCAATCTATGAAACTACTTCATTTAAAAACGTTATTCATAATATCGTGATATGACCATGTTTGGAGTTTTAGTTACATGTTATAATGAAGTACGTGCGGTAGAATATTCTTTAAAATCTTTTAGAGAAATATATCCGACAACAAAGATTTATCTTACTACCGAAAGTAAAACTTCGGATTATAGTAATTTACTTAAATTAAACCATATTAGTATCAATCATGTAGAAGATACAATGTATTTCATTCCTAAAATAACTCACGAAAATTTTTTAGAATATCATTTTCAGGAAAAAATATTAGTAGCAACTAACGCTTTTTTAAATCGTGTAAAACAAGCCATAGAATATTGTCAATCTGATTATTTATTGTTGATGGATCCTGATACTCTTGTTCGTGGCGAATTGTCTTTTCCAGACGGTGCCAAATTGTTAGGATCAAGAATAAACGGTGGATTACCATGGGCACTAAGAAAAATACTTCAAGAAACACCGGGCGCAATTGATATTGATTGTTGGGGAGCAACTCCCGCAATAATTCATTGTGAAACATTTTTGAAATCATATAAGTATGTGATGGAACAAGATCCAACTTTTTTACCACGTATTGCAAAAACTTTTTACGCTATTTTTGCGCATGATGTGATTCTCCCAATTTTATTTGCATTGCAAGGAGAACAAGAAGTATTTAATAGTGAGATCGTTGAATGTAATCGAAATCCATATTGGCAAAAAACATCACATCCACTCGTACATCAATTTAAATATTTCTATGACAACAATCGTAACAGCGTTGTATGACATTAATCGTGAAAAAAATGGTGATGGTAGGTCATTTCAAGATTATCTAAAATGGCTTCCAGAAACTTTATCATTGTCGTGTAATTATGTCATATATACAGAACAAGGTGTAGTTCCTTACATTCCTCAAAAACCTAACATTAAAGTTATTGTTACTACAACAAAACAAATTCCATTGTACAATAAATGTACAATGATTCAAAGTATATTAAAAAATTCAGAGTATCTACAAAAAATCAAAGATCCTAATAGAGTTGAATGTGTATTACCAATGTACAGTGTCATTCAATATTCTAAGTTTGAATGGTTAAAACGTACCATCGAAGAAAATCCATTTAATTCAGACTATTTTTTTTGGATGGACGCTGGTTGCAGCAGATTCTTTGACGGATTACCATTAACGTTTCCGAATTCAAATAAACTACCCTCAAAGTTCTTAATTCAAGGGAATATGAATACTAACCGTATTCCAATTGACGAAACCTACAAATGGATATCAGATTGTATTTTAGTTGGCACTTTCTTCGGTGGGCCACGTGAATATGTCATTCAAGTATCAGATTTAACACTTAAATTTTTACAAGAAGAAATGTTGGATCAAAATATGATTAACAATGAACAAATTGCATTAGCATATATATTTAAACGTAATCCCTATTTATTTAACATTTATGTAAGATTGAACAGTAAACATTTACCAATATTGAAATCTTTAATATGAAAAAAATAGATGTAGTAACTTCTTTTTATAATGACATTCACAACCTCACTTGGAAAAATTATGTTGAAAACTGTAATTTAATAATTTATAAAAAGAACGACGATTTAAACATAGACGAATCATTTGTCAAGGATGGTTATATTAATATTCCAAATATTGGACGTTGTGATTATGCATTTTTGTTACACATTATCAACAACTACTATACATTGAATGATGTAACTGTTTTTACAAAAATTCACTGGTATAATCCACCGCCTAGATTTAATTTTTCGTATATAATAAAAAATTGCGTCGAATATGATTATATAGAAATAGGGAGAGATTCAAGATGTTATAATTGGCACGATGGTACGGTCCCAGAAAAGTTATGTATCGATGTAAACATTAATAATGTCAAAGGCGTTCGTAAAGGATGGTACAAATCTAATTCTGATTCAAATATCGATTGGTACAATCATATATTTGGTAAAGGTAGTTTTCCGGGAAAAATATATACCAACGATCATGGTCCAACATTCAGCGTTTCAAAAAAATTAATATATCAACGTCCTATATCGGTTTATCAATATCTATTAGAAAGATTTCATCCAAAATCAATGTCATGGGATCATGAACTTGCAAAAAGTCAATGGCCAGAAAAATATGGAAATTGTGCTACTGAAAAACAAATTATGGATGAAATGGGTCGTCATTATCATGACGAACTGTTAAGATTTTGGAAATTATTGTTCACTCATAGAATTGACAAAAATCAATTTAAAATACATTAAAATATAATTTACAACAGATAATAAAAAATAGTTATATGAACGAATCATTTTTTGCAGAACATAAAGAAGATCAATTTTTAAGAGTAAAATACTTTCCTGATTATAGTTACAAGGGTACTATGATTGAAGTCGGTGGTGCAACTCCTGAGTTTATATCTGTATCTCGTCACTTTACATTAAACAAATGGAGAACTGTTATTGTAGAACCAAATCCGACATTTGCTAAAATGCATCGTGATATTGGAAATGAAATATATGAATACGCAGCGTCTGAAACTGATGAAGATAATGTAGATTTTACGATTGTTCACATCACTGGTGGTAGTGTTACCGATCACGCATTTTCATCATTAAAAATCAAAGAATCATACCAGTCAATATCGAATGGATGGGTAAATAAATTAAATAAAACCCAAATTAAAGTTAAACAACGTCGTTTAGATACAATAATTAAAGAAGCGAATATCAAACAACTCGATATTCTTTCAGTTGATACTGAAGGTTGGGAGATAGAAGTCATGAAAGGACTTTGTTTACTCAAACCAAAAGTAGTTATGTTGGAAAATATCTTTAATGAAAACTCATATCGTGAATATATGACCGAAAGAGGTTATAAGTTTGATATAAGAATTAACGACTGTGACATTTATATATGAAAATTTCAATTATTGGACCCGGAATTATGCCCATTCCTCCTAAAGGATGGGGTGCTGTAGAATCTCTGATATGGGATTATAATATCGAATTAAAAAAACTTGGTCACGATGTACAAATTGTCAACACACAAAATCGTCAAGATATTATTAATCAAGTTAATCAATATAATCCTGACTTTGTACATCTTCAATACGACGACTTGTTTGATGTATTGCCGTATATCAAATGTAAACACAAAGCAGCAACCACCCATTATGGCTACCTAGAACAACCACATCGTTACGGCGGATATGCTCGAATCTTTGACGCATTCCTTCGTGGAGACTTCAACGTCATCTGTTTGTCAGAAGGTATCAAAAACGTGTATAAACAATATGGTGCAAATGAAAATAGATTGTACGTAGTGTGTAACGGTGCAAGACAAGACATGTTCCGATATACATCAACGCCATCTAAACCCGAAAAGAGTGTTTATCTCGCTAAAATTACAGATAGAAAACGTCAGTGGATGTATCAAAACATCAATAACATTGACTTTATTGGTAATAAAGATGATAACCGATTTAATTTCTCTCGTCCAAACTATATTGGAGAATGGGATAAGTCTACATTGTATGACAATCTCACCAATTATGCCAACTTAATATTGTTAAGTGACGGTGAAGCAGATCCACTTGTAACTAAAGAAGCGTTGATTGCAGGTTTAGGTGTGGTTATTTCAGAATGTTCTATTGCCAATTTGGATTTGTCAAAACCATATATTAGTGTAATACCAGAAAATAAAATTTATGATTTGAATTATATCCGAGGTGTAATTGAAACAAATAGACAACAATCTTTGTTACACCGTGACGTAATTCGTGAATATGGAATCACAAAATTTGCATGGGAAAACGTCGTAAAACAATATATGAACGTGGTTAATCAAATTATCTCACAGTAAGTAATCACACACCTGTAAAAACTATGAAAATACAAATTGTTACACACCTTCTTCCCCACGAATTAGATGAATTTGAACGTCAGTTGACCGTATTGAGTCAAGAAATGATTGATTGTCATGAAGTTACCTTGGATGTTACATTGAATTTGAACACAGTTGATTGGAACAAAACAAAAATTCCAAAGGATTTCTTTATTGAGAAGTTCGAATCATTGTCAAAGTACGTTACTCATACCAGTTGGGCAAGAAACTATATCTTTGATATAGATGATCATGGTACCTGTAGAGGTATCAACGACAAACGTCGTAATAGCATACGTAAATACGGTAAAGATGTAGACGCATTTATATACTTGGATTCAGACTTGGTATTCCCTCCAGCAACTTTGTCATATTCGATACACTGTGCTACTCAGGTAAAGAACAAATATTATATTATTTCACCTCAGATCACCAAGATTTGGGATCAAACGTGGGATCATTTAGTAAATCACCAATTTATTAACAACAAATATGGAAGTGAACGCATTATCAATCCATATTTTGAAGTTAACCGTAAGTCATATAGTGGTAATGTCAACTTAATTAACTGTGATCCTACCAAATTTGGTGGTGGGTGGTTTAACCTTATAAGTTCCAATCTGTTGACGTTTACGGATATTCCAGACGTTCTGGGACCGTATGGTGTTGATGATACCTATGTTATGTTTGCGGCTCAAATAATGAAACTCAATAGAGTAGATTTTCAACAATACTTGATGGAGAATATTATTGTAGCTGAGAACTATTTATTGAGACACAATCCATATAAAAACTACATTACATATTTTGAAGACAGAAACAACTTTAAGAGCAATGCAGAGGCAGCGTTAGGCGACTGCCTGAGAGACTTTGTTAACAAAAACCAATACTCATTCAAATCAATATGATAGACTTATTAAACTCAATTTTCATGGGCGTGGCATTTTTAATTGTATGGTTTCATACTGAAGCATTTATTGAATACGGAAAGTTATTCAAACTATCTAAAATTCTAAAGATAAATGAATTTGAAACAGCACACAACAAAGATTTTACATTGGAGTATTTACCGTGGTTAAAATCGTCATATCCAAACTTTTTTACAAAACTAATTAACTGTCCATGGTGTATTGGTTTTTGGTTTACACTAACAGTCTCACTATTTTTATATACTATTTATATTTTTCCAGTAATTTATGTGGCAACTCTTGTTATATATCTACAAATAGTAAAACAATTTTTTAGATAATATGGTGACCATTCAAAATTTTACTGAGTTTTATACTCTACTTAAAACTCATCCAAATATAACGCAAACAATTTCCAGTTTATCAGAATTTATTTTTTTGGTTGAACGGTTTAAAAATACTTGTAGTTGCCGCAACAGTGAAAAACAACGGCTTAAACTAGAATGTGAAAGCCGTTATAGAACATTGGTAAATACAGACGTGTTGAATAATATTAACCTATTCAAAACATCATTGAATGATCAACACTTAAAATTCATTCAAAACAATCAGTCAATTATCAAAGAGTTTTATCCCTTGTAAATATACCTGTCTTTGGTCAATATAATTCTGGGATCTTCTCTTAGTGCATTACGATATGGCGTAAATGATATTTGTCGTCCCCAGTTGAGATGATTCAAGATTTCTCTCTTTGATACACTACGTTTTGACTTGATGTAATTTACAATATCAGTATACGATTTGCTACGTTTAATGCCTTCATACTCATTGAGAATGTCCCAGTTATTAAACCAAGAACTCACGGTATTCTTCCACTGAAGATCATTTACAATCTTCTTCAAAAGTGGCAAATAATTGTTCTTGAATGACTTGTCATCCAAAGCTGCTTCTAACTTATTCAAAAACTCAGCTTCGTTTTCATAAAATAATGGATAATCATGACCAACCATTTCTGGGTAACACAATTTCTTTGGCAACAAATAAGGTAGGCCACGACTCAAACCATCTGTAACTGACAATGACCACGCGGAATATGTTTGAAAGTATCCCACACCCACATGCATTTGTTTGATGAAGTCATAGTATTTGTTACGTTCCAATTCGACTCTCTTGATATATGGACGACATTCATCTGCCAATGTTACATATACAGTAAAATCCTGACGTTTTTCATACAACTTGTCCATAACTTTCAAAAAGTCATTCCATCCAGTATATTCATTTGGACGATGATTGAAGAAAATAGATTTGTTAATTAGACTCAATCCGTCAAAGTCACTATCGGTGCCAAGATAATGAGGTTGAATTATCTGATTCAGCTTCTTTACAACCGAAATATTAAATCGTTCTTCAGCTCTTTCAAGAACCAGATTTTTAAGCCATTGTGAGTTTACTCCACATTGTTCCATTTCAAGAGTTCCCAAAACATTCAAATCAAATACATTCTTAGGATATCCAGTATTTTCAGCCACTTCATACCAATGACAATATCCAACAATCTTTGGCTTAATACCAGCATTGTTGTACACAAAATTTGAAAGTTGAAGAGTATGTTCGGGAAGATGTGAATAAATTACATCATAGTCTTGGTTATATAAATCAAGAATATCTGCCACTTTAGCCACATCAAAATGAATTCGCATTGAATTCGGATACGTAGGCAATTTATAAAAGATCTGTTCAGTATTTTCATGTTGTAGCAATTTAACGGGACCGGGTGTAACAATAGTCCAGAATATATCATTCCGTATCGAATTTAAACTACGAATAATATTGGATAATACAATTACATATGAATCCTTTTCAAGATCATCAGAGTATGTGATATTAGGCCAAACCAAAATTTTGTGTTTATATTCCTTTTCGTCCCACGTCGTTTCAAAAAATTCACTCATAGATAACTGATAATAGTCTGTTTCAATGATTCTGTAAAGTTATAATATTGTAATTTACCAAACTTTTGTTCATAGTCAAACATATCAATGGCATAACGTAAATCGTGACCTTTACGATCTGTTACATATTGAATGTAATCATAATCTACTTTTGTATTAGTAACTTCTTCATATGCAATCTTAATGTTTTCAATCAATTCAAGATTGGTCATTTCATTATTTCCGCCAATCAAGTATTGATTTCCAACATCTCCGTTTTCAAGAACATTCCAAATACAATTTACATGATCTTTAACGTAAATCCAATCACGTATATTGGACCCATTTCCATAAACTGGAATTGATTCATTGTTTTTCAACTTTCTAATACACGTTGGAATCAACTTTTCAAAGTGTTGTCTTGGTCCAAAATTGTTGCTACAATTTGTAATGATGGTTGGAAACTTGTATGTATGATAATAACTACGAACCAACAAATCACTTCCAGCCTTTGTAGCAGAATATGGACTGTTGGGTCTATATGGACTATCCACAGTAAACGCAGATTCTTTTGTATTCAAAGATCCATATACTTCATCAGTTGAAATATGAATAAACTTTTCAAGTTTATCATAATCAAATGCAGCTTTCATCAAATTAAATGTCCCAACAACGTTTGTTTCAACGAAAGCATCAGGAGAGTAAATTGAATTATCAACGTGACTTTCAGCAGCAAAGTGTACTACATGTGTAATTTGATGTTCCTTTAACGCATTATAAACAGCAACACTGTCGTTGATATCAACAATGTAATGTTTGTATCGTTCGTCTTTATGAAATTCCAATTCACGATTAGCAGCATATGTCATTTTATCAAAATTAACAATACACCCAATGTCTGGGTTGTTTATTAACTTTTCAACAAAATGTGATCCAATAAAACCACATCCACCTGTGACTAATATGTTTTTTTTAGTCATACAATTTCAAATACAGGACAAGGTACAATAAAATGACCTCCACTCATTAGATATGGAGCCTCACGTCTCTTGAATTCATCAATGAAATGCCATGGCAATATCAAAAGATAATCTGGGTTAGCCTTTCTCATATCTTGTTCGGAATAAATTGTAATATCAGTTCCCACAGTCTTTAGTCCAAACTTATATGGACTACGTTCTGCTGCACCATCAATCAAAGTCTTATCCAATCCAAAATATTGAAGAAGAGTATTTCCCTTGGTTGATGCGCCATAGACCCAAATGCTCTTACCCTTTTCTTTTTCTTGTTTGATAAAGTTATATGTTTTTTCCTTCAACTCCTGAAGTTTCTTATAGAAATTCATATAAAACTCAACTGTATTTGCTCCAATCTTGTTTTCATACTCCAAAGTAGAGTTAATACGATAACGTGCAACATCACGGTATGGAGCAGTTGCAAATGATGTAACCTTAGCAATATCTTTCTGTAAGTATACTCGGAAAGATCCACCATTAACATCATTCAACTCACAATCTACAATCTTAAACTTGGCTTTTTCTATAACATGTTTAAATGAATGTAACGAGTAATACATCAAATGTTCATGACAAATATTGTCAAATGCCATTTGTTGAACCATCAACGGCGTATAACTCATTTGTACTACAAACAAACCTTCATCGTGTAACACATCATATACATCATTTAGAAAAGCAACTGGATCCGGAAGATCATAAAACATTGCGATACATGTAATCACATCACACTTTCGTCCTTTAAAAATACTTCGATCAAACGTATTCTTTGAAAAATACTCCTGAACTACTTGATCAGCAAATTTAACACTTTCTTTGGTATAAGAATCGTCGGCGGGATCAATACCCAAACGTGAATATGGTGATGGTACATAACTCAACAATGTTCCATCATTACACGCAATATCTAACCATAGTGGATTATCAGTTGGAGTATGAACCATCATACAACTATCAACCACGTTCTTAAGTTGATTACGCATCGTCTGATTCGTACCGGAACGGTACCAATATTGGCCATACATTTTGTTAGGATCTGCGCCTTGTTCCAACTGAACCAACTTTGATGTAGGAGAATACATCAATTTCATTTCCGACCTATAGTCATCCGATGGTTGGTCCTTGACAAAGTTTGATATAAACAAATCGCCTAAAGTAAACAATGAAACCAATGGGTCATTTGATACTCTACAACTTTTAACTTTTTCAGTGTATTTCATATTATTCTTTCCAATTTTCTAAACAATTATCCAATGCTTCATCCACGGTTCTCATTTTAATTCCCACATTCAACAACTTTTGATTACTCATCACACAGTTTGAACGTGGTGTTTTTGCAGCCGTTTTATAAAAGTCATCTTCATTGTCAAAAAACTCAAAGATCTTGTCTTTAGCAATTGTTTTTTGCATCTTTTCAATAACTTGTTTAGTAGTCACAAAACCAGTATTTGTAACATTATATGTTCCGTATGGAACCTTTTTAACAAGAGTTTGTACACAAGCGTTAACAAAATCTTGTTTATTAGATATAGAGTTTTCAGCATCCAAAAGTTTCTTATAATTCAACATCTTGGACAAATAGTTTCGAGGATTGTGTTTTTCTTCAAATGGAATACGTAGTCTCCAAATATAATGATTGCCCCAATTGTGTCGAATGACATCCTCAGCAAGTGCTTTAGTTCCGCTATAAAAACTACAATTGTTTTGTTCAAAACTAAAGTTTGGACGGTCGTTTTCAGTGAATGGCGTACCATCTGATCTACGTCCTGTATAAATACACCCAGACGATACATGTCCAAGTAAAATTCCGTTGTTACGGCAAAATATTGATAACATCTCTGGAACTACAACGTTTCCATAAATGGTATTGTGTTTATCAGTTTCACAAGCATCCACATTTGGTTTGCCTGTATATCCAGCACAGTTAACTATAGTCGTTAACTTTAATGTTTTATGTAACAGATCCAAATGAGTATACGTCAACTCCTTGGTAGGAGTTGAACACGTTCTAACTGGAAAACCGTTTTGAAATAATTGTTTATTGAATTCGTGGCCAATATAACCAGATGCGCCTAATAGTAAAATCATAACTGTTCATATATATCATATGACAGATTCTAAATAATTTCTATATTCCGATTTTGGCGTTTTTTCTATCAATTTAACAAATTGTGTTTGATCGATAAATTTTTGATTTAAACACTCTTCTTCAATACATGCAATTTTACATCCTTGACGGTCTTGTACAGTCTGTACATAATTACTTGCTTGTCCCAATGTTGTTGGTGACCCTGCATCCAACCAAACCGTACCTTTTGGCATTTTTACTACATTCAAATTCCCCTCTTCCATATATCTACGGTTGATATCGGTGATCTCATATTCACCACGTTTGGAAGGTTTCAATATTCTAGAATATTCAATTACATTATTGTCGTAAAAATATAGGCCAGGAACCGCATATTTGCTTTTAGGCATCTTTGGTTTCTCTTCAATAGACAACGCTTTGCCGTTAGAATCAAACTCAATTACACCATATTCTTGAGGATTGTTTACTTTATAAGCAAATATTACCGCACCGGTGAAATCGACCTTCATACGGTTGAATCCGTGAAACACATTGTCACCCAAAATCAAACAAACACTGTCGTTACCAATAAAGTCTTCAGCAATCAAAAACGATTGTGCAATACCATCCGGTTTTGGTTGTACCTTGTAGGTCAGATTCAATCCTAAATGTTCACCATCACCAAATAACTTTTGGTACAATGGAAGAAAATCATATGATGATATGATGCAAATATCTTTGATTCCACAAGAAATTAATGTTGATAGTGGATAATAAATCATCGGTTTATCATATACCGGCAACAATTGTTTATTAACAACTGTTGTCAATGGATATAACCTAGATCCTGTACCGCCTGATAAAATAATACCTTTCATACGGAAAATATACGTTCATATATAGGTGATATTATCTTATTTAATTGATCATCATTAATTATATCTTGATAAGTTTTACCTTCTGATTTTACATGAGGCCATTCGACAACATAATCAGCTTCAGCCTTAACCTTCGGATCGTTCCATCGTTCATGATCATTGACAGGTTCTACCCAAATCTTTTGATTTGTATTAGCAATATCACCACGAATACGTCTACCATCAGTAGGGAAACCATATGTGTATTTTGATATGTGAATCAACTTACCGTTCAAATCATTGTTGATCCAATATACCTCATCTTTAGGATAAAAGTTATAACGTATGTCAGTTATAAAAATAACATCAGAATCATCCTTTTCCATTTCAGATTGAAGCTTTTCAGTCCAATACCGTCCATGTGATTGTTTACGTTTGACATCACCATACCAAACAAGCATTTCTCTAAAGATCTTTTTTTCTTCAGTCTCTTCTGTAAATACATCCAATCCCAATTTATCTTTGACAAACTCTTTACAATCGTTCTTTAAAGAAAATGCAAGTGCATATGAACTACATGTCAATCCATATTTTTCAGATATAATTTTCTTAGAAATGTCGCAAAACAGATTTTTTCCAGATCTTGCTACTCCTGATATTCCAATATAAAGTTTATTTTTCATTAGTCATTAACTTTTCTACTTCACCATCCGTCAAACCATATGCTTTACATATATTGATCATTTCTTTGATTCCATCATCCGTTTGTCCAAGAATCTCAGAATATTCTTCTGCTTCTGATGATGAACATTCATACCACCTCGCCAATAGTTTGTAAAACTCGTCATCGTAATTGTTCTTAGCCGCTTTAATATACTTATGAAACTGATTGGTACGAGGTACTATAGCCGTCAATACAGTATAAAAATTTTCAGAGGGCATACTATCTTGATACTTTCCAATATAAGAAAGTGAATCAAGAGCATTACGATCCATTGACAAAAACTTCATCAACATCACATGAGTAAAACTCTTTTTATCAGCATCACTCAGTGTTGAAAAATATTTTGGGTTTTGTACACCACGAATGTGATTGACATGATCAAACAAACCTAATGCTTTTGGTACATTACTGTTGTCTGTCAATTCCTTTTTTGACTTCTTTACTGATGATTTTTTTGTTGCCATTCTTATGGTTTTTATTGATTTCGTTTCTTAACAGTTTAAGATCTGACAATAACACTTTTTGATTGTTTAGTAAAGTTGTTATAACCTTATTAGTGTGAACTGTATTTTCATCAATAATATTTTTATTGATCAGTAACATCTTATCGACCTGTGTCAAATAAAATACCACCAGAATAAATCCCAGTGGTATCAGTGATTGAAACTTATAGGTTAACAAAGATAATATTACTAATAGTGTAATTATAATCTTTTTAAGCATATTCTTCGTCGTCTTTTCCAGAAATACGATTTTTGTCAAATTTCATCGGTTTAGACTTTCCTTTGAAGTTTTCCATCCGATTTTTATTCTTACGCTTACGTTCAAAAGAATCCGAATTGCGTCTATAAGTCTTTCCCATACTCTCTATAATTTAGTGTTTACTTCTTAACGTTCTTACGAGTACGAACACCAGCAACATTCTTACTTGCATCAAGTACTTCACGAATTGCTCGAATCTGACGACCGTTAAGATCCAATCGAGTCTTTCCCGACTGAATAGTCATACGAGTCGCACGATGTGCGCCATTCGTTGGGCCAGCAATATAAGTGTTAATTGTTGTATTCTTTCGTTGAACAAAATACGTCTTACGACGTGAATCATTAATAATCTTCATATAACTTTTATATTTTTTATTTATTTCATTAGTTTTAGAACTAACTTACCTCTATCATATCATAACTATTGTCTTAGTCAACTAAATTCATTTTTTTATTGAATTCGATTTGAAACTTTTCAATAGCGTAATCTTTGGCTTTAAACTCCATTTCCAAATCTAACGGACAATTGGCATTATGAAATTCTTCGGGAAATGACGTGACATAATATCCATGAGCACGCACGTTTTTTTCAGTGGGGTCGTTATCACTAAAATGAAACAACGGAACATATTGTTGCCATGTGTTTTTTGCCATAGAAATTGCTTCGTCGGCAGTTTGACGACCCGGATTACACCGAAAGTGCAAATTGTCGTAAGTAATGGGAATTCCAGTCTGTTGATAAACATGTTCATACAGTTGTTCCACATTCCAACTGTTAGGCTTGTCTTCGTTTTCCAAAACCAATCTACTCTTCACATTCACAGGAAGATCGTTGTATACGTCAATAAAACGCTTTGCGATGTCTTTTATATCAGCACCTTTGAAACAATTCATATGAATATTGATAGGTGCATCATAAGATTGTGGAAGTCCTAGATAATCCATCATTTTTCCATGAGCTTTCAACTCAATAACAGATTTTTGAACTACATTGGGATTTGCGCTAGCAGGAACCACAAATTGATCGGGATGTGTCGAACAACGAATGTTATTTTGTTTGATTACAGATGCACACAATTCAAACTCACGTTTGATTTTGTCAAAGTTGTAAGTGGTTTCAATTGAAAGATTTGCTTCTGGAAGTGTTTCCAACGGCATCATACCGCTACTGATACGGTAATTCCACTTACGAGACACACAATACTCTAGGGTTTTACGTGTTACAACTACGTTGTTTAGGGTCCGATCCGCAACACTACGTTCGGCGTTGACTCGTTCCAATTGAAGGAAACGAGTTTTAGTCATGGTAGATGATTGAATTCCCTGTTCTTGAAGTTTGAGGGAAATACAACAAAGTCCGAAACGTAAATTACGCATGACAATACTTTATCATGCGTAAAGTTCTATGTAAAGTATTTTTTATGAAAATACGCTCAACTCACCACGTTTCCATTGAACGCCGTCGTAGACATAAATGTAATTTTCACAAACAATAATCTGTCCAAACGTACCAGCAGTACTTGGTGTAGGTGTACAAGAACCCGGATCATTCACAATTAATGTTGTGATTGTCGCAGTTCCCGCTATAATTTCATCACATGTGTCTGCCATAATCAATAATAATTAGAAAGTTCAAAGCGTTTCCATCCAGCACTGTCGTAAATATATAAATAATTTTCACAAACTGAGATTTGTCCATACGTTCCAGCCGTTGATGGAGGACAATCTGTAGTGCTGTCTACAATCAACGTAGTAACTCTCAATGTATTGATTGTCACAGAATCACCCAAATCACCACAACAATTTGGCAATGGATATGTTGGAATTATATATGTAACAATAGGTGTTGCACATGGTGCTGAAGGTGCTATTTCACAAATAATACACTCTTGTACACTAACACCACGATTTGCCCACGTTTTATTAGGACTATTATCCGTTTTAATCCAAGTTACATTTCTATTAACCCCGCCACTTAATAACACCTCATATTTCTTACACAGTTTTTCTATCGAATTATTGGCATAATTGATAGTAGTAAAGTCAGAATCGCCTGGATATTTATATGAAAATACATTTCCTCTCTTTTGAAGAATTGTACCAGTTGGACTGGTAAACAAATTATTTGGAGAGTTATCTACGTAAGACGTAGAAGTCACAGTAGTACGTACTGTGACTAAACGATCAATAAACGTATTGAATCTGTTATAAGAAATAAAGTCTAACACAAAAAAATCCTGTTTCTTGTGCTATATAAATATAAACTTATCTACCAACCTCTTGAAAAAAATTACTCTTAGCTGTGTTATATGACATATCCATTATAGAGTTATAGTACAATATGTCCTTCTTAAGGTTATTTTCCGACTTCAATTTCAAATATCGATCTTTGGCTTTTACTTTCCACCAGTCCAAAATAGCCTTTTTATCATCAAAAAACAACTTTTTCATCACCAGTTGGTCTTCATTTACCTTATTTTGTAAGAATTCCTTGGTATTTTCATAAAAACTACTGTAGTAAACACCACGTTCATATCCATGAACATAATTTTGAGTTTTAATATTCAATTCCTGAAATATCATGCTTATAACTCGCTGTTTAGCACCTGTTACTGGTCCAGATACATCATCCTTTTGTGTCATTTTCTTGGTATATTCCTCGGATTTGTTCTCTTTGATCCAATCGTGCCAAATCTGATATACATGGTCGTCTGGCTTAATAGGTATTTTACCAGTGCTTGTACCACACTTGTGCCACCATTTCAAACTATTATACATACTATAACTACCATACAAACTGGTGGTAGTCATGCCAACCAAGGTTTGATTATAAAGTTTCTTCCAAACATCTCTAACAACAGATGATGTGACCAAACACGCAACCAACTTACCACCTAAAAAGTTATATCCAAACGGTTGAGTGCTCATAATACAACTTCCAATCGCACTATGCGTCAATTTGCCCTCTTCCAACTTGTTCTTTGGAGTCCATCCAATATACTTGTCACGATCCGTAATGGTAATAACGTCACTTGATACAGAAACCGCTCCTAGGTACCGTGTGCGCTCACTGTTACCATCTGTGATGAGAAACTTCAAAAACCTACCCGGAGTTTGACTAAACTCCATCGTATGACAAAATACACGCAACATCAACCAATCCAATTCTTGTTGTTCCGTTTCAACATGAACCATAGTGGGATTCAATTCATCCAATTCTTTCAACGTCAATTCTTCATTGTAAATATCAGTTGGCTTCCAGATTTTGTACTTAACATCATCTGATCGGGACGCAAAATCACGATACTCTCTAACCTCTTCCCATTTCTTATAAAACGTAGCTTCTTCTACGCTCATAGACTTCAAATAGTTCATATTGTCTATGAACTTTTGTTTTTCTAAGTCATATGGAAAATCGTCTATTTGGAAAAATTGATTCATTAGGTTTTCTTTTTATTTCGTTCTTCAAAGTCTATAGTAGTACCACGCTTAAAGTCAAACACTATCTTAGATGATGATATCTTAACATCTGTTAGTTCAGAATAAGTCACAATTGGCATTTTACCGTTTTTATCTTTAGGAAGTTTAGTTACTGCATTCTTAACTTCACGTTCATCGCCAATAGAAAGAGGAGAATCTAATTCTATTAGATTCTCCCCATCATATAAAAGATAACCATCTCCCTTAGCTAATTCAAAATAATAATAATGTTTTCTCTTCATAATAATGAGTTTTTACAACTCATATACATAGAAGAGAATGACACCACCATCTTTATTTTAAACAGTCTGAGGAACGTCGTTTTCTGTATGAACCGTGGTTTCAACACTCTCAGTAGTCTCAATCTCAGTTGGCTTAACATTAACAACATTCACTACATTAGGAATGTTATCCTCAAGGATAACTCCTGCAGTACGAGCTGCATCAATAGTTTCTTGAGAAACAGGAACGTTGGCAAAAACCAACTTGGGACGACCCTTACTTCCCTTGATTGTACCCAACTTAACAACTTGATTATTCTCAAGTGCATTTGTGAGACGAACCCGAAGCGTAATCAAAGCGGCAAAATGCCGGTTCTGATCCCAGAGATTTGTAATGTTGGGGTGAGACTCACTGATATCCATGGTATAAAAACCATTAGGCCAGTTAACGTTGAGTCCTGTCTTATTCTGTCGATTTGTCTTTTTCATGTTATATATTTACCTTTCTATTTTTTTTGTTAAATTTTACTATTACTGCTCAAAAACATTTCATTCATTGTCTTAGCAACACTAATGATGTTAGTCACATCAATAAATCTTGCATCAGCACCATACATTGTTTTGAAACAAACATACGGTCCATAACTAGCACTGTCAACCTTTATTTTATTAATTGCTGTTTCTGCAATAAAATATGACAACACCTTATATCCCTTTCCACGAATCTTATTCACCTGTTTACGAGTATGAATACCTCCATTTTTGGGACCATAAGACATGTAGTTACCACGTTTATTATAACTATATGTGGGTTCGCCATCTGAAAAATTTAGGAAATAACAGTCTTCGTATTCGCCACATTCCTTGAGTAGATCCATAATGGCTTCATAACACAATCCTTCGGGGGTACTTCCGTTACAATAAAGATACGGAAAAATAGTACGAACCTTGTTAAACGAATCCTTGGCAGAATCATATACCATAGCAATATATGGAAGACCATTCTGTCCAGTAGTTCTCATACTAACACTAACCCGAATGTTACTGATCATGGATGCTGCCTTACAAATAGCAGTGACGCTGGTAATTGTATTAGTCCACTTATTAGCGTGTTGCATACTTCCACTAGCATCCATTGAAATATGAATGAATCCTTTCTTATACTGATCTGTGTCAATACGATAAAAAACATTCTCATTATCAATACCCAAATCAGAAAGTACACGACGATCAATCTTACCAGTAGACTTTCTCATATACTTAGTAGTGTTAATTTCACTGCGAATACTAAGACGTTTTCCCAAAAGGTTACCAAGTTGAATGCCACGATTTACAGCATCAACATTCTTTGGAAATGGATTTTTATCCCTATCAACCAATACACAAGGACAACTATCTGACAAAGCAAATTCCTTGGTAAAATTCTTCACGACTACACAGTCAACACCGTTAGTAATAACTGTAGTATCATCTAGATTGGCTCCTACATTCACAATAGTTACACCTGCCTTCTCCAAGTCTTCAAGAATACAATTTTCACGGCTGTTAACCTTCTTCTTCTTGATTTTACCAGACAAAAAGTCACGTTGTTTATTAAGAGCCTTCTCAATTGCTTTCAATTTGCTCTTGGAAATGCACGTCTTATCATTGTCTTTCTTTGTCTTTTCTTCAGACTTGTCAGTACCAACTGGATTTGTTTCTGTTTCAATTCCACCAAAACCATCATCTGATCCGGAATTGACTACAACCACAACTTGAGATTCATTACTGCTGCCACTGCCACTCATTTCCAATTGAGCAGACTCATTCTCTTTTTGTTGGTCATCAATACTAACATTCTCATAAATCATTTCACAAACTTGCAACGCCACTTCGTAACGGTCCTTAGGAGTCTTAAGTCTGCTGATATTAGCAACATCAATGCACTCAGCAATCTTTCTAAAAGCAGGCAATGCATCCAAATCAGTATGAGGATTCATTAGATTGATCAGTCTCGCTTCATACGACTGAACCGTGGTAGACCGATACAAATCAGTAGTCAACAGTGTCTTAACATGTGGACTATTAAAGTACTTTTCGTACAATGCCAAATAATAACCACGATATCCCGGAGCAGAATTGTAAACAAAGTTATCAATATACCTATCTTCAATAATATTCAATATAGTCTTAATATATGAAGCAACTTCCGTTTTGCTGAAACCTTTAGTCTCAGCAATATTATATAGACTACGAGGAACGTTCTGCCAAATATCAGCAATCAATCGAAAATCACTGAGCAAAATATGAGATCCCTCATGTAGGGCAAGTCCAACCGTACTGTCAAAGTCTTCAGCCTTTTCAATATCAGCGGATAGATGAACAATATTTCCATTGGTTGCATTTACGTTTTCGTCGTTAAAAACGACAGGAATAGACTTGCTGGTGAGAATACTAACAAAATTTGAAACAGCACGACGATTCATGTTGAGACGAATCAGACGAGTAGTATCGTCCATCGTAACGGAATCATCAAAGTCATCAAACTCATCCAACCAAAAGTCAGAGTGAATAGTAGATTTGTTTTTCATTGTGTTAATATCCTACACCAGCATTATAACAAAGTCAATGACTTTTTTTAGAAAGGAGGTTGATTCTTCTTCAACGGATCGTTCATCAACGGATCATTTGTAGCTTCACTTGGAACATACTTTTGAACAACTTGTTTGATGTAAGTACGTTCACTATCAACTCCACCATCAGAAGAAAACTCCGGATAGATTACGCTTTCAGCAATTTCCTTAAGACTAAATCCATCCTTGGCAAGTTCAACCATTTCACAAACCGCTCGAGTTGAAACAAAGTTGGTAATCTTGCCATCTTCCTGGCGATATTGATCACGGGTATGAGCGGAAATATCACAGATAGAAGTAATCGTATTAACCAAATTCGTATCATTTGTATCAATTCCAAATCGATTGATCATCAAAGTGAATTCGGACTGTTTGTCAAGAAAGTCCATTTCAATCTTAACAGAGAATCGATCCATAAGAGCACGGTCCATAACACGGGTAGCAGTATATTGATTGCCAATATTAGCCGTTCCAATGAAACATACACCAGATGCAACATTAACAACTTCACTGTCCTTCTTTTCATCCAATCGAAGATATCGTTGAAGAGTATCAAGTACAGTCATCATGATGTTTGCAGCGTCGTGATGAGCACGACTAATTTCATCCAACAGAATAACAGCGTTTGGAGTTTGAATTGCCTTTACAAAAGTAGATTCACTGAAAATTGTTCCCGTTTCCTTTTCAAAGTGAGTATTACCAATAAGAGCACTACGAGCATCTTGGGTAGACCCCATGTTGAAGTAAAAGAATGGACGGTTAAATGTCTTGGCAACTGTTTGGGCAGCAAGCGTCTTGCCACATCCGGTAGGTCCAACCATCAACACGTTCTTTCCATAAAGAACGGATCGAACGAGATACTTCCACTTGATGTCCGAAATAATAACATTATCCGGCTTCTTAGAAAGAGCGGAATCGAGGATTTGATTGAATGACTTGTTAGTGTTTTTCATAAACTTAATTTTCTTTATCCTACACCAACTTTAAAAGAAGTCAACAAAAAAGCCGCTGTTTTTTTCAGCGGCTTTCAAAGTAGTTTTTTGAATCAAATTTAACGTCTATGTCCATGATGATGGTGACCACCACCAATCCAGATCGTAGGAGATGGATAATAAACTACCGGCGGTGGAGCAACTATAACCACTGGTTGTGGATACACTACATGTTGAACCACCGGTTGTTGGACTACGACCACTTGTGGCTGATAAACCACGGGAGCATAAACAACTGGTGGTGGACAATATACTGGTCCACCAAATCCAATGGAAACTCCCCAACTGAAGTGACCGGCATTAACAGAAAAAGTACTGAGTAATGCGGCAACTAACAATGATTTAGTAATAATTTTTTTCATAGGTTTTATCCGACAGTGGTTTGACCATACAGACTGTACCCATATTCGATCAACTCACTTAAACTTAACAGTCAAGTTGTCATCCTTTTGTTTAGGATACTTGTATTTGGCCTTTTCGCCCTTCAAAGAGTGATCAGATTGCTTTTCAACCTTCTTAAGATTCACATCTTGCATTGGTTTATCTGGCAAATCTTCTTCCTTTTTAACAGCATCCACCACTTTTTCATCAGTTTCTTGCGGTTTATCTCCTTGATTCTTCTTTTTTTCCTTATCAACGCTATTTTCTGCTGATTTGTTATATGCAGCATTAATATAATTTTCTTTATCGCTAGTCAAAAACGACTTTAGAAAGTCTTTTACTTCGTCATAATCACATCCAATCTTCTTAGTTCTATCAATTTTGTCTTTGTATGCCAAAATTTCAAAATTGTTGTTCCAACGTGGTCTAATATGAATGTGATATGGTTCACATCCACATAATTCAAAGTTTCCAGCATCGTTTTTCTTAACACTGTATGTTTTATTGATGCCTTGTGCCAATCTATTCAATTCTTCTTCCATCTGGACACATGTTTTATCAAACTCTATTGTTTTTTCTTCAATTATTTCAGCAATCAAACTCTTTAACAATACAGAAAGTTTTTTGTTTTCATTTAAACGTTTCTTTTTTTCAGCACGTTCTACAAGAACTTCCTTAATACTCTCAGAAATAAGTTGGCGGAATTGGTCAATTTTCATATTATACCTATAAATATACGAAGTTTACATATAATAACAAAAAAAGAACACCCTTTTAGAGGGTGTTCTTTTTGACAATTGACCTCAATTAGAGTTTAAATCCATCAAAAGCATCATCATTGATGGTATTATCCACTCCTTTGACATAACTACTCAATTCTGTTTCTTGAGGAGCAACTTGTAACTTTTTACTATCATAATAACTATCCAACCATCCAGATAGAGGATTTACCTTAGCATTACTGTAAATCTTTTTGTATCCCATACTAGATAAACGATTGTTTGCCAACCATTCAATATAGTGTTTTAGACTTTCACTGGTCAAACCTACTAGATTACCTTTACTGAAAAGATAATCAGCCCAGTCTTTTTCTGCATTAACTGCCATTTCATATGCAGCATAGATTTTGTCTTCGTTCTTCTTAACAATATCTTGGAATCCTTCTTCTGGGTTATTAATCCAGTTCTTCATAATATTTTGGGTAATAGCCACGTGTAGATTTTCATCGCGGCTAATAAACTTAATAATCTTACTATTACCCTCCATCTTTCCACGAAATCCAAAATAGAAACTACAAGCAAAACTCACATAGAAAATCAATCCCTCAGTGATCTGCGTAGCAAGAATAGCATCAAACAACTGTTGTTTAACGTCATCTGATGGTGCCAATAGTTCGTCATACTTCTTACTAATAGCTTTAGCGCGTTTTACAATTTCTTCGTCTTCTAATACACTATCAAAGAACTTGGTAGCATCTGGATAAACATTGTTAAGAATGTATGTATAACTGTTACTGTGGATAGTTTCAAAAAACGACCAAGTATTCATACAAATTTCCAGTTCTGGATTTGTACAATGCTTCATCAATTCGTGAATACTACGACTCAACATACTGTCGGTCATGGTCTGAAACTTAAGATTGCTATCAAACACAAACCGTTCCTCATCAGACAACACCTTGTAGTCACTAATGTCCTTTACAAGGTTCACTTCTTGAGGACGCCAAAAAAAGTTGAGTTGTTGATCATAAAGTTCATAGAACTTTTGATACTTAATTTTATCATATCTCTGAAGAGATAGATCTTCACCGAAAAACATTGGGTTTCTCAGTTGGTCGATATTCTTTTTATTCAATACAGTTTTCATATTTTACATAGCACAAGCCCCACTGGAACACCCAGTTGACTCTTCTTCAATTTTAGGTTCAATAACTTTAACGTTTTGTTTATTATCTTCCATTGCAGTCTGTTTGTCACCGTCATCTGTATTATCTTCCATTGCAGTCTGTTTGTCACCGTCATCTGTATTAGCATAATACAGATTTTTGATACCATACTTGTATGCCAACAAAATATCCTTAATTACCTCTTGAACAGGAACTTTGTTTTGAGAATAACGTGACGGAACATAGTACGTATTGGTGCTGATGCTCATATCAGTAAACTTCTGAATAGCAGCTGCTACCTTAAGGTACCCACTATTATCCGGCATGTCAAACGCAAACGTATAATTTTCACTATACTTATCGATGCCAGGTACCACTACCGGCAAAATGTTAGCCTTACTGCCCTTGTAACTAATCAAACTACGTGGAGGTTCGATTCCATTGGTACTACTCTGAATAACACTGCTGGATTCAACAGGCATACAAGCAGTCAATGTACTATGACGCATTCCATGTTGTTTAATCTTAACACGCAATCCTTCCCAATCCATGTGTAATGGTTCAGTAATGAATTCATTAATGTCCTTCTTGTATGTATCGATTGGCAAAATACCTTTACTGAACTTAGTACGATCAAACTTTTCACATACACCACGTTCCTTAGCCATTTCAACACTCGCTTCAATCAAGTAGTAACTCATCTTCTCCATCCACTTGGCAACAAAGTTTGGAGCATCCTTATCCCAATACTTCAAACCCTCTCTAGCAAGTAGAGCAGCCAAGTTACTCACTCCAACACCAAGACTACGACGCTTTTTAGCGAAGTTTTCAGCAGCAGGAACGAAATAGTTCTGGTGTTCAATCAAAGAATCCAACATACGAACGATAACGTCACAAACGTTCTTCATTTCATCGTCATCCTTGATCTCCAACCAATTTACAGCGGCCAAAATACACACTCCAATCTCACCATTAGGATCATTCACATCCTCAATAGGAATCAAAGGATGATTCACCTCAAGGCAAAGATTGCTCGTATCAACTTGATCTAACCAACTACCGTGTTCATTTGCATGATCCACGAACATTGTGTAAATACGCCCGGTTTCAATACGTTCCTTAGCAAGAAGACCCATCAATTCACGAGCTTTGACCGTCTTCTTGAACTTGATGTTCTTGTTAGCTTCAGCCTTTTCATACTTCTCCTTAAATTCGGGATATCCAAATGTGTTCCAGAGACTTGCACACTCATGATAACTGAACAATGTCACGTCCTTGTTCTCCAAGAAGCGTTCAAAGATCAACTTATCAAGACCAATACAGTAATCCAACTTACGAACACGGTTATCATCCGTTCCAGCGTTGTTCTTCAATACCAAAATATCCATGATGTCGTAGTGAAACCATGCAAAATTGACTGTTGCACTACCGCCACGAATACCATTCTGGTGACAACACTTCACAGTAGACTCAAAAGCCTTGGCAAAAGGAATTGGGCCGGTATGAATCACTTCACCATTACGGATTGGGGCGTTTGTAGCACGCAAACGACTCAAATTGAGTCCGATTCCATAACGACTAGCGGTTGCAAATCCAACAGCAGTGTTGTTGCTGAAGATACTTTTGAGTGTATCATCAACGGTAAACAAACTGCATGAAGCATAACTCTTCATAACTGATCGAACACCTGCCATAATTGGAGTTGGAAGGTTGATCTTATGTTTGCTGAAGTAGTTATAGGCCTTCTTGACGTACTCAATACGGTTATCACTATAGTCCTTGAAGAAAGTCATTGCAATTAGCATATAAGCGAATTGCGGAGTCTCGTAGATCTCCTTAGTACTACGGTTTTGAATCAGATACTTGTCACACAACTGTTTGATTCCAGCATAAGAAAAATCAAAGTCACGATCATGCTTCAAATATTCATCCAATTTGTCAAAATCCTTTTTGGAATACCAATCCAAGATAGCGTCATCGTACACCAACTTATCAATATTGGTCTTTAAAAGATCATACAACTTAGGAGGATTCTTTCCTCCCCACACCTTTTTACGAAGTTGGTAGTTCATCAACCTTGATGCCACAAATTGATAATTTGGCTTTTCGATTGAAATCAAATTTGAGGCAGCTTCAATCAACATTGCATGAATTGCACCAGATGACATTCCATCAAAGAACGACAAATGTGCGTTCATTGCGACTTCTTCAAACGAGACATTCTTAATACCTTCAGTTGCCCATTGTAAAACCTTGTTGATTTTATCAGCATTGAATTTTTCCAATAATCCGCTTCTTTTTTTAATAAAGATTTCTTTTTTCATATAGACAAAAAATAACTATGATACTTTCACTCTAAATTTTATATGTTGATGTTGATTTTTTATAATTTTTTTAATGTTTTCCGACTGTTACATACTATCATTCATCATCATCATCTCCCATGTGAGTATTCCACTTGTTTGACAATGCCTTCTTAACCAAATTCTCACTGTCTCCCATTTCGTTAATAATAGCCATACCATCCTTCGAATTTTCAGCAAAAATTTGAATATCACCACATCCAGCGTTCATTCTGGCAGGAAATGTCATTCCATCAGGACCAAAACGATTCTTAATAATATGAAACCGTGCAGTATTAGCAACTTTATCGGTAACTTTACGACTAAGTGACATAACAAAGTCAGCTGTCATGATCTTACGATATGAATCCGAAATATTGTTTGCCTGAATAATATCTTCATCCATAGCAGCACGATTACTCTGTGAAGCACTCCAAATAGGTACTTGCAATTCACCCGCAACACTACGAAGTTCCTCATATATACCACCTGCTTCACTGTAACTATTGCTATTACGGTCACTCTGATAAGGTCGTAGAATATCAGCATAATCGACGACAATCATATCAATCTTACTTCCCAACATAGCAATACGTTCGACATGCATCTTCAAATGATGTGCACTGACAGTCTTAATTGGAAAATACTTGATGAACAACTTGCCAGGCACTTGTTCAATCTTATTACGGACAATATCCACATTGTTACGAATATTTTGGAAATCAATTCCTGTAAAACAACTATCATAACGAAGACCCACATAGTTTTCATTCAACTCAAGAGTAAAATGAACTACGTTCTTACCTTGTTTCATCGCCTCAGCTCCCATCTTGGCAAGAACCCAACTTTTTCCAGCACCAGCACAAGCCGTGATAATTCCAAGTTCACCAGCCGCCAGTCCACCGTCCATAATGGTATCAACCTCGTTCCAGTTGGTCTTTACCGTGTTACGAGCCATAACACTCATACGTTTTTCAACTTCAGTCATATAGTCATGACCAATATTACGTTCCATTCCAGCCTTCATTGCATTGTCAACCAATGCTTTGACTTGTTCATAATTACCCTGTTTCAGATAACCAACACTGTCCATAATTGCACTCTTGAGTTTTTGACTCTTACAAAATTCAAGATACTGTTCTTTAACAAACTTTAAATCACTATCTGTGATTTTTTGATACACATTACGAAGTTGTGAAACAACACTTTCTTTCAATACGTTGTTTTCAATTCCATCCACCTTTATCTTAAATACATTAAGTGTAGGTAGATCTTTATAATGCATAAAGTACGATACAGTTTGTTTTACAATCCATTGATGTGCATCTGATTCAAATGAAGTTGGATCAATGATATCAGAAAGTCTCTCCAAGAAAGTCTTATCGCTAAGAATTCCAGATATGCATTTGATTTGGAATTCAGATCCAAACTTCTTCAAATTGTCTATAACGTGATTTTCGCTCATAATTAATAATATTTTACTACATAACCAGTGTAGGTTATATTTTCCTATTTGTATACTTATTTTATTGATTTATTATCTCACCAACGTGGTCAACTTACCAAAACATTCATTGAGCCATATTTGGTAATTGGGAATGTTACTCCACATTTTATCTTCAGTGACCAATTTAGAAAAACCAACTCGGTCCAGCTTCTGTGTTGGCTTATCTAGTATTTCATTAATACGGAGTTGTGAGAAACTTTGAACCTCCGTGTCTTTCAACTGCATCAACGTATAGTTACGTTCTACAACATCTTTGTTTTCAAGTATAGTACGATACAATTTATACTTACTTTGATTATTTTCACAGTAATTATAAATCTCGTCTAGTTCTACGTGTCGATTCTCAGCAAAAAAAGGAAAACACTTGATGACCGTTTTTAAGCCAGCGCCTTGTATGCCGTCGATATTATCGGATACGTCTCCTTCTAAAACTCTATACCAAATATAATTTTGACAACTAACGCCGTATTCATTTAAAATCTCAACACATCCATATAGTTTCTTTTTAGTAGGACTCCAAATCTTGACTTTTTCACTGGCTAATTGTAGAAAATCTTTGTCAGCGCTCATTATAGTAACATTACTGTCCTTGCAGTATTGTTGTGCAATATAAGCAATAGTATCGTCTGCTTCAATATGGTCAATTGCCATAGTTGAAACTGGCAAACAATCCAAATAATGAACTGACCTCAACAGTTGAGATTTCATATTCTTTTCTTCTACGTCAGATGTAGACAATTCTGAATATGCTCTGTTAAGACGAATTTTTGTGTGTCGTTTATCTTTGTATTGTGGATAAATCTTACGACGTTTCATGCTCCCACCATTACCATCAAATACAACAACACATCGAGTGGGGTTAAGCAATTTAATTGCATATCCCATACTTTTAAGAAATCCGGCAATGCCACCCGTATGAAGACCATCTTCATTCATGGATGGCATTACCGAATAAGCGCGAATAAATGTATTTAGCGCATCAATCAAGAGAATATCGGAATTTTGATTTCGATTAGATACTTTATTCTTATCTTCTTGTGAAATATTTTCAAAGATAGAGAACAATCTCTTTTTTTCGTCTTGATTAAAACTCATATATTATTATTCTTCAGCTTCTCCACCAACTTCTTCTGCATCTTCAGAAGAATCTACTTCCACATCCTCACGAATTTCACTGTCAGGTGACTTATACTTCATGATCGTAACATCAGCAATCTTTTGATACAGCTCCTCACGAAGTTCGTTATCAACCTTTACGTCCTTAGCAAACGTCTTGGTATCGATCTTAACAATTTCACCATTGTTCTTAGTATAAGAATATGGTGATTTCGCTCCTGTAATAATTGAGTGTTTCTTCAACACCTCAATCCAGTTACCATAATTATCAATGCCACTATCAAAGTAGATATTAAAGTCAGCAAATCTCATAGGCGGACCCATACGATTCTTTACAACGACTGCTCGTGTCTTGACACCAATATGGGCAGGTTCACCATTCTGAGTAACCTTCAGTGCTCCCATACCCTTCAAACGAAGACGAACACTAGCATGATACTGAATAGCCTTACCACCACTAGTAGTATACTTGTCTCCAAACATTGCTGCCTGAAGATTTACACGTAGCTGATTAGTGAAAATCAACGCAATACGTTGTCTACCAATCATATCGTTAATCTTACGCATCGCCTTAGAAATGATAATTGCCTTACCAGTAGCAAAACCATCCTTACCATGATCTGCTTCCAATTCTCCCTTGGTTGATGCCGCAGCAACACTATCAACAACGATTGTAACAAGACGGTCTCGATTTGACTTGCGAACATGAGTAATCAGTGTTTCAATCTTTTCAAAGATGTCTTCTACCGTGTGAGCATCAACATACAACATCTTTGGTACGTTAACTCCGATTGCAGCCAAAAAGTCTTGTGAAACTGATTGTTCTGTGTCAATAAACACTGCAAGTCCGCCCTTCTTTTGAGTTTCCGCAAGCAAATGAGCTGCCAACAAACTCTTACCCGATGCTTCAAGTCCAGTAACTTCGGTTATACGTCCAACTGGAATACCTGCATGTGGACGATTTGAAATTGCGAGATCCAATATGTCGCAACCTGTGCTGATCCAATCCGTTATCGTGGATGGATCTTCCTTTTGATCCAAAAAAAACGCACACTTACCTGCGTCTTTATTGGCCTTGTTTAGAACATCAGCGAGAGACTCAACTAGTTCATCTCGTTGTGATTCAACTTCATGAGTTACATGAGTTGATTTCTTTTTCTTTTTTTGTGTATCTTCTGTCATAACTTTTTTCAAAACTAAAAAGGAGAGGTGACAGTTTGCCCATCACCTCTCCTATTGTGATTTATTAATTACTGAACAAATTATCAAACGCCTTTGTTAGGTCTTCGGTGTTTGACTTTGCTGAACTAGCACTTGGAGACTTACCAGTACTTGCGGGCTTACTAGGAGTTGGAGACTTAGTACTCACATCGTCCGACTGAGCAATAGCTGCTACAGCGACTGGTTGAGTATCCTCGTCGTCAACAACTGAGTTGGTGACAGTCTCAGACTGAGCTTCCTCAGGATTTAGCCATGCATTCATAACCTCCTTAAGTTCATCATACTTAGGTTCTGGGAACAAATCAAGAATATCTGGCTGACTCTTGATTGCCTCAATCATCTTAGTATCCTTAGGATCAACAGCGGGTGTAGAGTTAGGCTTTACACGAATTGAGGTTTCTGGATAACTCTTACCACTGTCATCAGCAGTACGAAACTCAACCACGATATCACGTCCTGACAATAGATCAGTAATATCACCGTAATCTGGATCAGCCATGACCGATAGAATCTCTTGATATACTTGCTTTCCGAATCCCCAGAACTTGACACCTTCATGTTCTTCACCACGAACGATCACTGGAGCGAAAGTACGCATCTTGGGTTCCATCTTACGTCCGGTCTGCCAATCTTCCTTGGAGCCAGTCTTCTTGAGTCTATTGCTAAACTCGACAATAGGATCAGGACGATTAAAACTATCAGGCGATAGATACGTCTTGTTATTGATGCCGTAATGAAACTTGAGTTCAATAAACGGTGAATCTGGTTGATATCGATAAGGTACGATACGAATAGTTTGCTTACCAGGCTTTGGTTTCCAAATAATTTGAGTTTTATTATTTGTGTTTGAAAGAGAGTTCAAACGGCTCTTGATTTTAGACAAGTCGATTGCCATAATTATTTATTAATTAATTGTTAAATAGTAATTAGCTAATTTGTTTAATTTCACTCGAAATCAAACAGTATAACTAATTCTGGTATAACTATAGTGAACGTACTCGAAAAAGTCAACTTATTACGTCAAAAATCTTCAAAGAAATTATTTTAACCGATACCTCATTTGTTATAATTAATGAGTTTTTATAATACTCCCAATTTAACTGATATGACTTATCAAAAACGCCATTGTTTTCTTCAGTAATCAACTTATTCATGGCATTTAACGTATACAAAGTATTGGTTTGTTTTTTACGATGTATAGAAATAGTATTAGGCAGTTTTTTTAAACCGGACTCTGTGTAAACAATATTATAAGTCAAATATAACTCATTATTATTTTTTTCGTTATTAAAAATAAAAATCTTATTGTTTGATAATTTATAAAAAGATTTGATCTGTTCCAATACCAACTTATATTCAATAGGTATAGAAAACGTACAAAGTAATTGTGTATCTTTCATCTTGTGGACAATATTGTGGTTTTTTGACTATTTACATTATACCATTCGTAACCAACTAATAGTCCGTCAGAATTATACCAACGACCTTTGTTTTTGATCCAGTTGTTATTTACAGCCTCTTCCAACGTAAATTCTGTCGTTAGGATTTTTTCGACTTCTTCGGCGTCTTTTTCTTTTTGATCGAAACTTCTGGTTTCGAGATCGGTTGTGTCAACTCCGGATTGACCTTGACTGGTGGATTGACTGGTTGACTGATCGGTTGTACTGATGTTTTGTTGAACAGTTTGTTGATTAGGTTCTTGAACACCTGGCTCAATTTCAATACGTTTTTCATTTGATGATGTAGGTTCTTGTACTGGTTGTGCTGGTGTGTCGAAATCTAAATTGGTCTGACCCTTGGTTGGATCTTCCTCAAAATGAGTTCCACGACGTATTGCACGTTGTTTATATTCCGCGTTGGGGAATGTAACCAAAATACCCTTAACATTGTATGCTTGTCTTTCTGGATATTTACCCTCAATAACTTTATTTGCTAATTCAACAACTTCACTTTTTGGAATTCCCATTTCTACAAGTTTTTCTCGTAGAACATCCATGTGATCGTTGTTGAATATATCAAATATACCATCCTCAACTCTGTTATCTAAACAGAGTTCAGAAAGCAAAAAGTCTGAAATGTTTTTGTAAGTCTTTTTCATTTTTAACTTGCAAGATTAATTGCCTTTGGAGCAATCTTAGCTGCTGGAATGACTACGATTCTGGCTCTCATGAACATATATCCATCACCATTGTAATTCGTAGTAAACTGTTCGTTTGTTCCACTTCTAAAATACATCACCGGTTTGTACTTTTGAAATGGATCTTGAGCGTTCTTTGGCAAAGGAAGATTTGGATTGAACAACACGTGTCCGTTTTCATCTGTTCTAATCAACAATTGTATATTTTTCTTTGACTTGCTAGGAATTCTCGACATAATCAAAGGAGTTCTTGATTGCATCAAAATACTACAATTTTGACGACTAAATGGCTTGCTCTTATCCAAAGTGAAATCGGTACCATAAATTGCTTTTCCTGCAATTTCTTTGGTCTTTGGTGATCCATCCAAGAAATCCAAATAAGCATCAAAGTTGTTCATCATGTACAGATACTTACGTTTAGTGTTAGGATCTGTAACAAATCGATAAAATCCCTTCTTAAATGCACCAATCAATAGATTGTACATTTCACCTTGACCCTTTAGTGATTCAATGGCGGGAACACCGTTAAAATTAACAAGATTGCCCTTTTCATCAAATGTAGTAGTCTTTGGATTGACTTCAATACGATTTGGATAGTTCTTAACAATACCAGATACCATCTTTGATTTGACACTCAACCATACTTTGTCAGTCTTATAAATGTCATCCAATCCAACGAATCCACCATATTGTGGAAAATCAACATTTGCCAATTCACTGGTACTCATTCCCTCCTTGAAATCACCACCCTTGAAGGAAATCCAAAATACTTCACGCCCACGTTCCAACATGGCAATGTCTGCCTTTTCTCCAGTACCCAATTGTAGGTGTATAGCAGAATCAACTTTTACACCAGTGTTAACGTGTTCTCCCTTGTCCCAAACATGAAGATCAAATACAACTTTCTCTGGATTGTTTTCTTTGAGCCACTCGTTAAGTTGATCAGCCTTGATCTTTTCTTGTTCAATGCCACTTGCCTTAACTGTCTTTGATTTCAACAAATCACCAAGTGAACGGTACAATTGCAAATACAACAAAACAGATCTCCAACCGGGAGTGCCAATTTTCAATCCCTGTGGCACGTTGATCATTGAGACCAACTTGGGTCCAAACTTAAGTCTTAACTTTGTGTTTGAATTTGTGAAATTTAATTCAAGGTTTTCAGGGATTCCATACTCTTTGCGTTTTTCTGGATTTGAAACCAAGTCAACCATTTCGTCGTAGGTCAAACCATTGGGTACATGAACATCGCCCGGAAAACGTTCTGCTGGCTTGTTATAAGCCAAACTTAGATCAACTTGCTTCAAATCATTGTCATTGAAATCACCAGCACGTCTCAATGGTCCAACCATGACGTTGAACGATTTAATTTCATCATCGGTCAAATATTTCGAAGAACCGATCTTTGTGTCAGCCTCAACAATCTTCTGAACAGTTGTTGGTGAAAAATACTCACTATATCCACAGTTTTCAATAGCGGTTAATAACTTGTCAGCATCAACTTTGGAGATTCCACCATCCTCTACTAAAAGAGAATATTCAAGAAGGATATCATTTATAATTTTGGCTTTATTCATGACGACACAATATCTAATAAATATTGTGTATCTTACCAAAACTGAACTTTTTAAATAGTTACAGTTTGCATGTCATGATAATTCTGTCCAAAATAACACTTGGTTGGAAATCCTTGATTTTGCATTAATCTTGTAATTTCCATCAACACCGTTGTTCCTTCAAACTTATTTACGTCAAACAAAATTGAATCATACGTATACAGAACCGGTTTTGTCAGTTTGTCTGTTAAATATCGATTGATATCCATCAAACTTTGAACTGAAAACTCAGTTTCAGACGCTTGTAGAATGTAATTAAACAATTTATTTGGATTTGCGTCTTTCAAGTGATTCTTGGTAATCGGTCTCTTGAAAATTGGCGTTTCAATGTACCCAAATTCATTAAAAAATTCCCATCGATGTTGAATATATTCACGAATCTTCGCAAAATAAGGAATTTTAACATATTCTTCTGAAATGGACCCATATAATTGTTGAAACGTTAACGTTTTCGACTTCTTCAACTGATCTTCAGAAAGATCTTCAGTTTTGAAATAATATTGACCCAAATAACGATAAATATTTACTCCTTCCGGAAAATTGTATCGAATCAACTTTCCAATGATATGTGGATGATACGCACTATAGTCCAACATCACCAATAATCCATCATTGCCGTGTCGCGATACAAAACTTTTACGACATTCATTGTCTTTATTGAGTGCCGAATAGTTGATACCTCCAAATCGATTACTTGGCCGTCCAGTTGATGTAAAAATATTATACTCAGTATATACTTTATTATTTATAACCAAGTGTTTCCTTTCTGGAAAGTGTTTCTCAAATTGTTCCGAATCAATTTGTAATCCGTGTGATTCAATTGATTGAAGAGTTTCAATAATTGCACTATTTACAACATGGTATGAATCGTCATATTTCTTTTTGACATAAACTTTAACGTCTTCACACATATCCAGAAACCGTGATATGTGATTGTTGGCTGGAATAATTTTATTTATCTCATTGTGGTTTTGATATTTGTTTTTAAAAAACAAATGTGATGACGTGTCATAGTCATCCTGTTCAATAGTGTCACCTTGTTCAATAAAACAAACCAGAGATAAATCCAAAAGATTGTTGACGTTTAGTTGATGCAAAACCTTTCGTTTTGAAAAACAAAAAATACGTCCACGACGTTTATTCAAAAATTGTTCAATTTCACTTTTTTTGTAGCATGTAAAGTCATCATAACTGTCGATATGAAGACAGTAAAATTGATCAGTGAGTACTATCTTAATCAGAACCAAACACGGTTGTGTAACCGTAGGATGCGTAGATTCCGATAACGGAATAACATCCATAATAATATCTTTTTTTCCTATTTCAGATGAAATTTTTGTCAATTGGTTCACTTGACAATAACATATCGTGATCTTTTCAAAAAGTCAACTTTTAAATCCTGCCAAGTATTTTTCACTAATTCTCATTGTTAACCCCGGCATGTATTTTTCTGCCAACTTAACTTGTTTACGATTGTACTCGTAAGCGCCTTCTTGTATCACCTTTCCATCATTAATGACACTACGTTGAATTCCTGAAACTTGCCAGTTGATACTCACTTTTTGATAGATATTATCTGGTACATTTTTAAAATTGTCACCCTCAACCTCAATAACATCGTTATCGTTGACCTTTTTTACAAAATAACGACGAGTGTATGGAATACTATAATCAATGTCAGAAGATGAAAACAAATATGCACGTGGAAATACTGGAGGTATTACGTTGCCTGCCAAATTAATATATTTACTTAGTTCAATCATGATTTAACGTTTAATCCTTTTGTAGGACGTATACCAGCAGTAATAGTAGTAGTCCATTGACCATTACTTTGTAAACTATGTTTTACATCTTCTATCTGAAACAATATGTCTTTATCGTATGGTTCTGGCAAATTGTCAATTCCAAAAATTTGAAATGTTTTTAGTCCCCCAATTCCTGTCACCATAATTTCCGCTTTAATTCCCGGTTGTGGAAACGAATTGATCGAACCATTATACGGATCTTTATCATTAACCAATAAAGTCAATAAGTCTTTTTGAGTCAGTACCAACTTACGAATATAAGTCTTTTCTTCACCATTTTCACGGGTAACAACACCATAAATGTAAGCGCCATCCTTTACATCACGTTCCTTTTTAATAGCATCTTGACGTTTTTCATCCAACCGTTTACGTTCCAATTCAATATTTTGTTTATCTTTAATTAAAGTTTGTTGATCTTTCGGAGACAAATACGATGCGTCATTTGTAGTCTTATAGAATCTATCTCTTATTACAAACCCAAACGGATTTTTCAAAGGAACAGATGTTTTGTTATCATTTGGTGAATTAAACATGACCGAAGTAGCAACCTTATCACTTAATTTAACACTAAAATTCAATGACTGAATATTGTTTCTACTAGCTCTATTTTTGAAGAAATATAAATACGGCCGCTTATCCGAATTCAATTCTTGTAAACGTTTCAAACTAAAACAATCGGTATCAATAATTGATAACAACGAATTGGAAGGTCCAAATTGAATAAGGTTAAACTTCCAAAGGCCGTTGACAGATTCGGAAATCTTATTCAAAACGAAGTTCAATATGTCGGTAATCGTTTCTGATTTTTCAACCGATTTTATAACGACATCTTTATGAATATACAAGTTCTCCAACTTGCCTAAATTATAATCGTATTGTTTTGATGGAAATTCCACATCAGCAGGATTTTTACCACCGTTCTTTATTCTAAAATAGTTAACAATTTCATTAAGATCTTGTCTTGTTGTACTATTGAATATCGATTGTAGAGTTTTATCCGCCTCGCTAATTGCAGATGGATCCTTACCGTCCTTTTGCGTGTCAGGTGTTGTATAGTTTTTTGAGTTTCCACGATCTTCAACAGACGGTGAAATATTAGGTGCCTGAGAATTTGGTATCAACAATACCTTACCATCGGTACTTATTAGATTTTTATGTCCGCCAATCCACGATGATTTGATGTCAACTTGATTAAATGTAGCGCCAGTTTTCTGTGACTCTGCTGTGCAGAACTTGTTAATCAAGTCTACAAATAAACCCATAGTAATCCAAAACTCATCGTTTGCACCAGAGTCAAAACTGTATTTTGTTACATTATCAATTTTTGTACGTGGATCATTAGAAGTATCCAAGTTACGTGGAATAAATACACGGGTTTCTGGTCCCGGCCATCCCGTAATAGGGAATAGTGGAGTATTACCATTCAAACCGGTTAATACGGTCTTTGGTAACGATTTAAAGTCATTCTGGATGTATTCTTTGAGAGTCTTAACCGGTTCTGGCTTTTTGTTTCCTTTACTATCAGCCGGTGACGTTGATGCCATAGCGTTACTACGAGTTTGAACGCCACTATATATGAAGCTATTGCTCTTTACCTCCGTGGTACAGTCGTATGAACCATCTGGTTGTAAAGAATAATCAAAATTACTTATAATACCACAAGTTAAATCATACAGACCTTTACCGTCTTCAACAATCAATTGTTGTTCCAATGGATCGGTGTAAATTCCCAATAAACCAAATCCTTTAGTCTTTCTGGGATCTTCAGGATCTCCAGATGGTCCGGGTGTTTTATCGTCAACAGACTCCTTCATTTTTGCTGGTTGACCAATATC